>Ga0160423_10000948_pt1 | contig 24175 bp, 36 predicted proteins | sample CRUFie14St8metaG_FD_108191 | JGI IMG/M metagenome (GOLD analysis project Ga0160423, IMG submission 108191) | Marine microbial communities from the Costa Rica Dome - CRUD Field 142mm St8 metaG | ecosystem: Environmental > Aquatic > Marine > Oceanic > Photic zone | place: Costa Rica: the Eastern...
GTTGTCGGTCAAAGGTTTGACTGCTGCATTGCCGATGTTCCCTTGCAAGAACATAGAGAAAGACAAAAAGATATCATTTCAAGGGTAAAAGACTTAGAAGGAACTCTAATTATCAAGGAGTATCCAACCAAATCGGCTTCTGTACAAACTCTCAAGAATCACATTGAGAAGTTAAGAAAGCGAGGGATTGAGCCCGATATGATCTTGGTTGATTATGCTGACCTGCTTAGACCTGTTCGTTCCTCTGGCGAGAAGCGGCATGAGTTAGAAGAAACTTATGAAGGTTTACGTGGTTTGGCTCAAACTTATGAAATTCCATGCTGGACAGCATCACAAACTAACCGAGGAGGCCTCAATGCAGAGGTTATTACAATGGAAGCGATCTCTGAAGCATTCAATAAATGCTTTGTTGCTGACTTTATTTTCTCTTTGTCCCGTACAGTTCAAGACAAGCAAGCTAACAAAGGTCGTCTGTTCGTTGCAAAGAATCGCAATGGTCCCGATGGACTTGTATTTGATGCCTTTGTTGATTGGTCTGATGTTACTATTAAAGTATTAGATCGTGACGAATCAGCAGAAAAAATGAAGTCAACAGCAGAAGCTCTGCAAATGCTCAAAGATAAATACGCGAAGGAGGGTAAATAGCATGGACATATCACAGGTATACACAGAAGAAGAAAGAAACAAATTCAAAAAACGACAGGAGCCATCAATGGATTTAGAAAAGAAAATTCTATCGGACATTACCGTCCATATGAAATACGCTCGCTATCTTGAAGATAAGCAACGGCGAGAGAATTGGAGCGAGTTAGTGACTCGCAATATGGATATGCATATTAAAAAGTTCCCACAACTAGAACAAGAGATTCGTGAGAACTACAGACTTGTATATAATAAGAAGGTACTACCTTCCATGAGAAGCATGCAGTTTGGAGGAAAGCCAATTGAAGTTTCTCCAAACCGTATCTTCAATTGTGCGTTCGCACCTGCGGACGACTACCGAGTGTTTGGCGAGATCATGTTCTTGCTCCTCGGAGGAACTGGTGTAGGATATTCAGTTCAACACCATCACGTTGAAAAACTACCAGAAATCAGAAAGCCGTCAACCAAACGTAGCCGCAGATTTTTAATTGGGGATTCAATTGAAGGGTGGTCAGATGCCGTGAAAGCACTGGTCAAGTCTTACTTTAAAGGGACATCTAGGTTACATTTTGATTTCTCAGATATCCGTCCCAAAGGTGCGAGACTAGTTACCTCGGGCGGAAAGGCACCCGGCCCACAACCACTTAGAGAATGCCTAGTAAAAGTAGAAGGAATTTTAGATGCGAAAGAAACTGGAGACAAACTTTCACCCATTGAGGTTCATGATATCATCTGCCACATTGCGGATGCAGTTTTGGCGGGAGGTATCCGTCGCGCTGCTCTCATTTCCCTTTTCTCGGCTGATGATGAAGAGATGCTCGGAGCGAAAGCAGGATCATGGTGGGAACTCAATCCACAACGAGGAAGAGCAAACAACTCTGTAGTTGTGATGCGCCATCGTATTGACGAACTAACGTTCAAGCGTTTGTGGAAGCGCGTTGAGGACTCTCGGTCTGGAGAGCCCGGCTTCTACTTTTCAAACGACAAAGACTGGGGCTGCAACCCATGCTGCGAGATTGGCTTGAGACCATTTCAATTTTGTAACTTGGTCGAGATCAATGTATCAGATGTTAAAAGTCAATCAGATCTAAATGCTCGAGCCAAAGCGGCTTCATTCATCGGAACTCTCCAAGCATCTTACACAGATTTTCATTATCTTAGACCAGTTTGGCAACGCAACACAGAGAAGGATGCTTTGATAGGCGTTTCAATGACTGGTATTGCATCCGGCGGTATTTTGAATTTGAACATGACCGAAGCATCTTTGGAAGTATCAAAAGAGAATCGTCGAGTTGCTATGCAGATTGGAATTAATCAAGCAGCACGACAAACTTGTGTCAAACCGGCTGGTACAACTTCACTCACTCTTGGAACATCAAGCGGTATCCATGCTTGGCATAATGATTATTACATCCGTCGTCTCCGCGTTGGAAAGAACGAGGCTATCTATTCATATCTCGTCAATAACCTACCTGAGTTGGTCGAGGACTGTCGTTTCCGACCACACGACACTGCTATCCTATCTGTACCTCAAAAAGCCCCTGAAGGGGCAATAACGCGCCACGAAAGCGCACTTGATTTGCTCGAGAGAGTAAAGAAAGTTTCCAACGAATGGATCAAATCTGGTCACAAGAAAGGAAACAATACTCACAACGTTTCAGCAACGATCACAATCAAAGATGATGAGTGGGAAACCGTTGGAGATTGGATGTGGAATAACCGTAGAGTATACAATGGACTAAGTGTTCTTCCTTACGATGGAGGAACATATGTGCAAGCTCCATATGAGGATTGCGACAAAGAAACTTATGAAAAGATGCTCTCTTTGGTCAAAAACGTTGACTTGAACCTAGTTATAGAGACAGAAGACGAAACTGACTTAAGCGGAGAAATCGCATGCGGTGGCGGATCTTGTGAAATCTTTTAACAGGAGAAATTTATGAGAGATCAATTAGAAAAAATTATTCACAACTTGAAAGAAGTTATGGAAGACCTCGATAAAGTTGAAGCAGGAGCCTATGGCTATAAGTCAGCGGCCCCTCGAGCCCGCAAGGCTTTGATGGAAGCTTCAAAAGAACTCAGAGATGTTCGTAGCGTTGTACAAGAAGTGAAGAATTCTCACGAAGAAAAGTAATTATTACTTGACAAACACCACTGAACGTGTTATACTATAGAAGGTATAACACGTTTTTTTATTAGGAGGCTATATGCAATTTAAACCATTTAACAAACACTTACTCATCAAGCCGCAAGAGCAAGAGGAAAACAAAGAGAGCCCACTGTTCGTAATGCCCGATGAATATCAACCACCAAAGTCGCCATATGTTGTTGCTGACGTCATTGGAATGTCTGATGACTGCACCATTGACTTGTCCCTTGGAGACACCATTGTGGTGGAAAGAACCACGGTCCAAGAGATAAAAGCCGATTCTCAAACTATTTATGTGGTTAAAGAGAACTACGTTTATGGGAGAACTGGAAGTGAAACTAACTGATAAAATATTAAAAAAGATGATCAAACAAGTAATTTCTGAAGAAGTTGTGTTTAGGACATCGAAGTCTGCATACTCAATGCAAAGACTTGATGAGACCACAATGACTGCTCTTCAGGGAAAATACATGGAGCATGGATTTATCGTAATCACCCCAGACAGAACCTGCCAAGCAGAGATGGGACTTCCCTTTGGCCATCAATGTCCCCCTGGCGCTGAAGAAAGGCAAGAATTGATAAACCAACAAAACCGAGAAACGATGAAGCAACAAATCAGATCTGCTGGCTTTGGCTTCACCCCTGTTATTGGTGGTTATAAAGAAAAACTTATCGGACCAGACGGAAAAGAGTCTAGAGTCGACACCGACAAGCCGGAACATGGATTTTTGGTTATGGCTCAACCAGATCGTCCCGGACTCGGCATTGACGACTTAAAGAATTTGGCTATGTCCCTTTCGCATCAATACAATCAAGATGTCTTCTTCCTAAAACCACCAGATTCGCAGACAACAGACGCCTATTACTTAAAGAGAGACGGGTCAATAGATATGACCTTCACTGACTTTAAATTTGGAGATTTGAAGCAAGAGTTCTACACTCAACTTGCGAAAGGACCAGAAAAGCATCATGTAAAAAAACGCTTCTCGGGCATTATGGAATCGATGATGGTGCCTAGACCGCCAACAAACGCAACAGAAGCTCGTTCTAGAAGAGGAGAGATTTTTGCGTATAAACGAAGAGGAATCGATGAAAGAGATTGAACTATATGGAGACGGAATAGGCAAGGTATCGTACATCCAACATATTGGAGACGATAAGATGATTGCTAATGCTGCTCGCGTTTCCTTCGGTCAAGACAATACAAAACCCTTGACCAAGAGAGACGAGAAGCTGATCAAATACTTAATTGAACACAAGCACACTTCACCATTTGAACACAATTCAATCACTTTTATGTTTGAAGTTCCCATGTTCGTGAGATCACAACATATGAGGCATCGTACGTGGTCATATAACGAGATATCTAGACGCTACACAGATGTATATCTCAGATTTTATGAACCAACGACCTTTAGAACACAACACAAAAGTAATCGACAAGCATCAAATACTGAAAACCAACAAGATCCGACAATTGCTCCAATATTCTTGGACACTTATTCAAAGTCTTCGGATGCTGTAGCTAAATGGCACGACTATTCTCTGGATTTGTTCGATAAATTAATTGAAGCGGGAGTCTGTAGAGAGCAAGCTAGAGGCGTGTTACCTCAAAACTTGTATGCTAAGTATTACGGTACCGTCAACCTATCGAATCTTCTTAAGTTTATTGATTTGCGCTCACATGAAGGTGCTCAATGGGAAATTCAAAAAGTTGCCGAAGCATGCTTGGAAATAGCCGAGGAAATCTGGCCTTATTCAGTGGGGGCATATCGTGAACTACGGAGATCCTAAATTTGAAAGAGGAGACCTTGTTGTATTCTGCCGTGATACGGTTGACGAGATGGTATCAAGTTTGGGCATCATAATGTCTGAGCCAACACTGATGTTTAGTCATAAATGGCCAAATGAAGAAGAGACTGAGAACTTTTGGTCTTACGAGGTTAAAGTTGAGAATACTCTATTTAAAATGATTCCGGAATCGTTCCTAAGGAGACTAAAAGATGAAGATGAAACTAAAAATACTTAAAGAGAGCAGATACGCAGGTCTATATGATATGGTTGCCGTACAGCCCGGCTCTATTGACTTGTTTATTAAGCATTTCGTAGACATACATGTGGACGTTCAAACCGCAAGACGTGACTTCTTCACTAGCACATTCGGAAGCCAAATTGATGCTTTAACTGATGCAGATATTCCAAGAACATCCTCCAGAGGATACCCCGATGCCTTAACGAAAGTGCAAGTCCAACTCCGAGCAGGAATCTCACACTGGTACAATCAAATTTTTGGTTCAGACATGGCGGACTTTGTCATAGAAGCTAAAGTTCTAATGTACCTCACCGAACTCACAGAAGGTCTTGAAAGAATTGGTTACGAAACCATTAGCGGAGAAGAATTCAATGCGCTACCCACCGCCGATAAAAACTTGGTGTTCGAAAAGCATTTCCTTGAGGACTACCTCGACAGTTTCATCAACGATCACGTCAAAATGAATTCAATGAACACCACTGGCTTCTTAGATAATCCAGGTGTCGGTGCCGGACTATATGGTCAAATGAAAGACTGGTACATGTCGACAGCAGGAGCAGATGTTCTTAAGAAAAAGATCAAAGAAATGCTTCCAATGCTACCACAGAGGGCATCTTGAGACAAAAACTCGAGAGAATCATAATTGGAGGATCTTTGGAGTCTATGCTATTCGCTTGGCGAACACAGACCAAAATCCTAGTGAAAGAAAAAAAGTACGTTTTCCGATTTGGTGAAAAATTTTTTCCGACCACTTTTACAGATTTTGAGTGTGATAACCCCAAGAGGCTATCATCAAACTTATCATTCGCCTTGTCTCTAGGCGCCCTGATGCCATACGGAGGCAACATTGAGAACATCAGAATAAGCAAAGATCATATAAGAGTCATAACGAAAGGAAACCGACGAGTTGAGATTGAAGCGGATGAAATCATCCACTTTGACAAGAATCTGAAGGACTACTGGGTTTATGACTTTTTTGATTCTCGTCAAATGCGTGCTCACGAGATAAACGAGGTCATTGATGATACCGACCAATTCGTCAAAAAAATTAATTTCTATTTGTCTCCAAGAGCCACTAACGGTACAACAAAAGACTTCATAGGGAGCTCAAATTTGACTCACAAGCAACTTTTGAGCCCTGACTATGGTCCTGGTATTGCAAAGCTAAAAGTCATGCGTATGCTCAAGGGAGCCGGCCTAACAGGCCCTTTGTCGCAAGTTTACAAAGGCAAAGAATATTACAAGAATCCAAAGATAGAATTTCACAAAAGAGTCATAGCACAGATGTATGAACCTATGTACGACTTTAATACAATATATAATATGAATCAACAAGAGGGGAAAGCATGGAAGACGTTCAAGATCTTGAAGAACAGGGAAGAAACCTTGTAGGAATTATCCCCATCGCCGGACATGAGTCTTTTGACTTCGGTCAACCATGGCCCGATTGCATGATGCCGATAGCGCCCAATTTCAATCTTATAGAAGCAGCAGTGGCTGAGTGCGCTTGGGCTGGCTGTAAATCGATCTGGATCACAGTGAACCACGACTTTTGTAAATATATACGCAAGAGACTCGGAGATTGGTGTTTTGACCCTGTATGGTCTCATCGGACATTCGACAGAAACATGGGAGAGTCAAAGAGACGAATTCCAATATATTACGTTGGAGTCAATCCGAAAGATAGACATAAGCGAGACTGCACCTCGTGGTCGGTCATACACGGCGCTCTCTGCGCTTTCAAGACGTTGCAAGCGTTGTCGAAGTACATGATACCTTCAAAGTATTACGTGTCCTTCCCGCACGGATTCTTCCCCGCATTTCAACTTCGAGAACACAGGAAAATAATTAACTCTAAGCAAAACTGCTACATCTCATCCCACGGAATGTCGGTAAAGGATGGGCATTTCTCTTCTTTCACATTTGGCAAGGATGAGTGGCTAGAGTTCAGAAGAGTTATACGCACAGGCACCGGCTCGAGAGTTCCCGGAACAAAACCTGCTGATAACATGTTTCTAGACCCATCTGAAATGTGGTCAGCTAGATACTTCGGAGTAGACAAAGTGTTCGAACCATTGAATCTTGAAGAGTCTCATGAAATCAAAGTTGACAACTATTTCAATATAAGAAGTTGGGAAGAATATTTGGACTTCCTAAACGCTTCTAGACGATTTACCATCAAGAGACCATCCAAATCTATTCTGGTGGGTGCGCGGGCTAATGCCGTCTGTGGCGACTATTTAGAAGATGATGAAGGATAAGCTTAAATTCAAAAAACTCTTGAATGAGTTCCGCACCCTAGAGGCAGAATTTGCATACAATAGTGAAGTTCTTGTTGATGCAAGAGAAACCTTTCATTGTTCGTATTTGCAATGGTGCGAAGAAAACGGCGTAGATATAAATAAGCTTGAAGAAGAGAGAAGCAAGCAGGTAGTGTTTAAGTCTCCACCTGTGGAAAAGAAAGATTCCCACAAAAGAATCGAAATAAAACAAAAAACAGATCAACACAAAGAAGTTTTCAGGTCGGTAGCTAAAAAGATGCACCCCGATAAACTAGAAGACACCGATCCTAGAAAAGATGAATACAATACAGTCTTCCAAAAGGCAGCCAATGCCATGGCCGAAAGCCAATGGGGAGAGTTATTTGATATTATTGATAAATACGAAATAGTGATTCCAAATTATGATGAAGCCAATGAATCTTTGGAAAAAGACATTGAGAGAATGTCTAGCAAACTAAAGCAACAAAAGTCAACCTACGCTTGGCTATTGGAAAATTGCGGAGATGACCAAGTTTGTAAAGACAGAGTCATAAGCCGATTTTTAAGACACGCGTATAATTGGGATGGGATCAAGAGACCTTAAAGTTGGCGATTTGGTCACTCACGTCTATAAAGGCGTGAACGACGAATACTCTGTGGGAGTGGTTCTTTCAACAGAAAATACTCTAGGTTTAATTAAAGTTTCTTGGGCATCCGGTTTTGAAAGTTTTCATGTTCATTATATGCTTAAATGGCTAGCATAAACTATTTATGTTCGAAAGAGGGTCTATTATGCAAGTTACTAAAAAACAGCTACAACAAATCATCAAAGAAGAGCTAGAAGCTGTACTTGATGAGAAGAAAAAAAAGAAGAAGAAAAAGTCCAAAGGCAAGAAGGATGCATGTTACCACAAGGTAAAGTCTCGTTATAAAGTTTGGCCATCTGCTTATGCTTCTGGTGCACTTGTGAAGTGTAGAAAGAAGGGTGCAAAAAATTGGGGCAATTCAAAGAAGAACGAATCTATCAATGAAGAGTTTTCAACTCATGATATGTATGATCCAAAGACTGGAAAGAAGTACGTTGCTAAGGTCAAAGCAGATCACACTGCGATGGCAAAGAAGGGATATGTGCACGTTGATCCAAAAAAGATTGAAAAGATTCTCCGAGACGAGGGAGGAGCAGCTGGTATGGATCCGTTTTTAAAAGAGTTTGGCAAAGACATGAAGGATGAGATCCTAAAAGCTCTAAAGGGTATGCCCAGCGTAGCTAAGCACGAAGATGGAGATTACATCTTAGATGACAACAAGGCTGTTAATCTTCAAGAGAAGAAAAATTGTGGATGCGGTATGGACCCATGCAAGACTTACGGAAGGCAATGAGCTATGGAAATAACCAGAGAGCAACTATCGCAAATCATCAAAGAAGAACTTGAAGCAGTCTTGAGTGAAAAATGTCAAAAAGGCTACAAGACTCATGAGAAGAGAAAGACCAAAAAAATGTTTGGTCGAACTTATAGAAATTGTGTGAAAGCCGAAGAAGGTTTGGAGCTAGAAGAGCAAGAGCTAGAAGAGAAGAAACGAAAGAAGAAGCGTAAAAAAGCAGGATCCGAATCAAGCAAAGAGTCCTCTCTGCGAGACTGGTTCGGTCGTAAAGGAGCAAAGGGCAAGAAGAAAGGTTGGGTCGATTGTAACGCTCCCGACGGTAAAGGCGGCTACAAATCTTGCGGACGCTCAGGTGGCGAAAAACGCAAGAAATATCCGGCATGTCGCCCAACCCCTGGTGCCTGCAAAGAAAGAGGTAAGGGAAAATCTTGGGGCAAAAAAGCAAAAAAACGAGGAAAAAAGAAATGAATTTAACACTAACAAAACTTAAAAAACTAATCAAAGAAGAAATGATGAACGAGACTCAAAAAGCTCTTGGTATACCTCACGGAGTAGATCTTAAGAACAATCCTGAAGTTTTGTATGCCGCTGCTATGAGTTTTTTAGGAAACAATCCAAACTTGGGCCCCAACTCTCCAAAGAGAGCTGAAGCTGAGCTCTTAATGAAAATGTTGAACAACACTATCCAAGGTGCGGTCCAATATAGTCAAATGGGCGACGGTGATCATGAAATGTTGCACTCCGGCGATATTGAAGGATATATAGCATCTAGAGGTCACCAAACCACACCAGAAGAAACCGAGCGTATGCGAGAAGAGCAAGGTAAGTTACGAATGGTGCAACGTGCACTGCGTCAAGCAATGGGTCAAGATATGGCTTCAAATGATAGGTACCAAAGTTGGCGAGCATCACAAAGAGATTTCTTCAGATCAAACCCGGACTACCAACCTGGTGATAACGATTAATAAGGAGAGGCAAAATGAACCTAACGTCAGCAAAACTTAAGCAATTAATCAAAGAAGAGATGATGAGCGAGACTCAAAAAGCCGTTGGATTACCTCATGATATGGATTTAGAAAATTTCCAAGCAGATAATGCATTAATACAAAGAGCACGAGAAATATACCAACAATACGGTCAAAAAGATCCAAGCGGCAAAGATCCTTATAATCCTAGGTACAATGAGCATAACTTACCACCCGACGGCGACATGATATATAAAATTTTAAGAAATAGATATATTCAACTAGGTCAATTGCAAAATCCGACCGTACGTGGATCTGATACGATAGGTCGAAGAATTGCTCGACACCGCCAGAATCGCCTATATCATGCTTTAAAGTTGTTTGGCGGTACAAACCCAAACTTCAAGTACTATGTACACAGCGGACCCTACATTAGTGATAAAAAAGCTGGAGAATATGATATGGATTGGCTCATACAATACCAAGAGATAATGGCCGGTGGAGGCCCAGAGCACATCACAGTCATCGACTGAGACTATTGAGGAAAAAGAAATGAATATCACAAATGAACAATTACGAAACATCATTCAAGAAGAACTCGAAGCTGTTTTGTCTGAGATGGAAGAGCTTGAAGAAGAAGAGATTGATGAAGCCAAAAAGAAGAAGGCCTGCAAGCCGTCAAAGGGCAAGCGCTTCGCAAAGCGTGTGAACGGCAAATGCCGGTCCTATGGGCAGAAAGGCCAAGCCAAAGGTGGCGGAGATCGCATTCGACCGGGAACAAAGAAAGGCGACGCTTACTGTGCGAGATCTGCAAAGATCAAGAAGTGCAAGAACCCACCATGCGCCAACGACCTATCCAGAAAGAAGTGGAAGTGTCGTGGCTCGAAGAGTATGAAGTAAGGAGAATACAATGGCTGCAATAACTAAAGATGATATATGGAAAGTAATTCAGATGGCTCTCGGCATGCTCGTCATTCCTCTTGCCGGATGGGTATGGAACATGAATGTAGAAGTTGCTGAACTGAGAAACGATCTCGGGGATGCAGAGGAGGTTATTGCTGACCTCGAAAAAAAGATATCAGGCTCGGACGACAACGCGAGACAAATCATTGGAATCGAGAAGGACATCGAATACATGAAGAACTCCCTCAGTCGGATCGAGCAGATGGTGACAAAATGAGTACAATGTTATTCTTGACTTTGTTTGGCTCACCATTGGAAGAGCCAATTGACGATCTCAAGCGAGACACTAAAGCACTAGAGCTATATCTTCAAGACAAAGAGGACAAGCAGAAGCATTGTCCAAAATGGAAATGGGAACAGCCATCAATAGAAGTATATAAAAAAACTTTGAAATCACAGTTACCAAAGGGGTGTAAAAAATGAAACTTACAGAAGCAAAGTTAAAACAAATGATCTTAGAAGCCTTGAAGAAGAAATACGACGGCACACGCTTCGTCGACTTTGGGATACCCACACCAGACGAAAAACTTAGATCAAAACTCGGAGATGAGAACTTTGATAAGATTCAAAGCCTTGATAAAGACCAAGCAGACGTAATGAAGCAGTCGTTTGATCCAAACTACCCAAGAGATATAAAGTATGAAACAATCCAAAGCTTCATGGAGTCTAATGGATTTGATCTAGAAATGGAAGAAGTCGAAGAATATGGTCCCGTCAAACTCCATAAGCATGAATGGTATATGAATCACAGTACCGGCGAAACTTTTTCGATTGATTATAGTCTTAAATCCTATGAAAATAATCTTCCCGACAAGAAATACATATATTTTAATTATGAATATGTTGATTGGGGAAGTAGACGCCAGAGTACTAGAGAAAACGGTTCCATTGAAATTAATAATATGCTTGATTTAGATATGGGAAGCTATTATGACCCAAACGAAGAAGATATAAAATCAATGTCCACATACATTATAATTAGAATAAAGAACGACCTTGAAAATTTATTGGTATTGCATGACTCACGCAGATCTAATATTTAAAGCAATCTTTTGGAAGGCGATGTTTTTTGGGATAATAATTCCATCCATCGCCTTCTGTTGTTTTTATTACCTGTCCTACCGACAACAACAAAAATTTTTAGAAAAGTTAGAGAAAATACTTGACAAGTGATCCTGAATAGGTTATATTATAATATATAATCGGAGGACATTATGACTAACTACAATCTTGGATACGCATGTATCAACACTGAACTATCATCACGCAAAGTAAAGGTATCAACCAACCGCACAATGCGTAAGAAAACATTTCAAGAGAAAGGTCTCGACCATGTGTCGGAGATCATCCTTGCGAACTGTACTGACCTGCTAACCATTCTTAAATGGAATGCGAAGCATAACATCCACTTCTTCAGAATGTCGTCAGAGATCTTTCCTTGGGCTTCAGAGTATGATCTCGAAGACCTGAAGGACTTTGATGCAATCGAAGAAGCCTTGTACCAAGCCGGACTCTATGCGAACGAACACGACATTCGTCTAACGTGCCATCCCGGCCCATTCAACAAACTTTGCTCACCAAACGAGCAGGTTGTTCAAAACACCATCAAAGACCTTGAAGTCAACGGTAAGATGATGGACTTGCTTTGTCAACCTCGCTCACCTTGGGCAAAGATCAACATTCATGTAGGAGCAGCATACAATGATAAACCTATGGCCCTTGCTAATTTTTGCAAGAACTTCCAAAGACTATCAGACGCAGTCAAAACGCGACTGACGGTCGAGAACGACGACAAGGAGTCTTTGTACTCCACGCAAGAACTATATGATGGTGTGTTCAAAGTCATCGGCATCCCAATTGTACATGATTATCATCATCATCACCTGTGCACTGGTGGACTAACGCAACAGGAAGCAGTCGAACTAGCCCTCACAACGTGGGGTGACGTTGTCCCTGTTGTCCACTACAGTCAGTCACGAGCCATCGAGCACAATGACCCTAAGATCAAGCCACAAGCCCACAGCGACTCTTATTGGACGCCTATCGACACGTTTGGTCATCGCATGGATATCATGCTCGAATGCAAACACAAAGAAATCGGTCTATTCAAGATGCGTGAGCTAATGTCTGACTCATCTTGCATGGCTGCGAAATAACGGAGAACAAATGAGACTGTTATATGGACTACTCCTATTCTTCACTGGGCATGTATTCTCATGGTTCCAAAGCAATTCAACAATTGTCGGTGAAGACATGGGTCACAAAGCATTGCTGTTCGCATGCTTGACCGCTCCACTCACCACTATCTCGTTTGCTATGGGTACAAAGTTTATATATGCATCGTTAGAATCTTTATGGTCAGTTCGATTTATTTCATTTGGAATTGGCTATTTAGTTTTCATACCATTGACTTGGTATTTTCTCGGAGAAGAAATGATAACTACAAAAAATATTGTTTCATTTCTTCTTTGTGTTGCTTTGTTGATGGTACAAGCATTTATGAATTAGGAGCCTTAAATGAGTTACGTTTACATTAAACACAACGGCGTATATTACGTCCCTCGAACACCCTCTCTGTGCGAAGCAAGAGAGCGTGAAGAGATATTTGTTGAAGAGTTTGGAGAAGAACCCTTTATTGTCGGACCTTTTGAGTGGGAATTGCTCTCATCAAAGTTCGAATGGCTAACCCTAAGAGTGGAAGATGTTTGAGATTGGTGATCTAGTAAGACACAAGCCAAGCGGCCTTCAGAGGGACCGAGAGAACCCTCGTAAAAGATTTGGTATTGTCGTCTCGATTGAGAAGGCGGCTGTACAATCTATGTGGGGCTTGAATCAAGATATGATAACAGTGAGGTGGATGCCGTGGAATCAAGAACAAAAATTAACAGAGGTGTTACTCGAGCACATGGTGAAAGCCTCATAGGCGAACTCGTCTCTTGCGAATGGCTTGAAGGTAGTGTATGCATAGCACTTGAAAGAGAAATCAGAAGGCTATCGGTACTAACATCATACTGCATTTATCTCGTGCACGACTTTACAACAGGTGAGCACTACTGGGTTGATGAAGAGGATTTGAAAAAACTTTAAGTTTTTACTTGACAAGTCTTCTTCATCATGTTACATTATATACAACACGGAGGACTTATGAACTTAAGAAAAGAACAATTTGTAAACTTGCACGGACACTCGTGCTTTTCATTATTTGATGGCTTTGGGTTTCCCCAAGAACACATGGACTTTGCCTATGAGAATGGATCTCGAGCACTTGCGCTCACGGATCATGGCTCTATGAATGGCTTGTCCTATCAATTGCTTCGAGCAAAGGAGATGAAGGCAGAAGGTAAAGACTTCAAACCCATCTTTGGTGTCGAGGCTTATTACATCGACTCACTTGAGGAGTGGCAAACCCTTCGAAACGAAATAGCAGCAGATAAGAAGCGAGCAAAAGAGATAGATAAATCTGACTCTGCTATGGTCGTTGAAGACGAACAGCGTAACGATAAGCGAGCACTAGGTCGCAAGCGTCACATCGTATTACTCGCACAGAACCAGAAGGGCCTCGAGAACATCTATGAGATGGTGTCCAAGTCTTACTCTGGTGACTACTTCTATCGAAAGCCACGTATTGACTGGGAGCTTCTAAAGAAGCATCAGGAAGGCGTCATAGTGGCCACAGCATGCCTTGGAGGTATTGCCGCAGGTTCTATGTGGAAGAAGCAAGAAGAAGGCGAGGATGCGATTGTCGAGGACATGATCGCTAATCTCACAAAGTTTCGAGATACCTTTGGAGATAGATTCTATGCTGAACTCCAATGGAATAACATCCCAGAACAGCATCTCTTGAACCGCTGCCTAATTAAAGTAGCACAGCAACTTGATATACAGCTTATCTCAACTTGTGACTCTCACTATCCAACACCAGATGCGTGGAAGGACAGAGAAGTGTACAAGCGACTTGGTTGGTTAGGCAAGATGCCCGAGTGGATGGACGATAACATCCCAGAATCAGTAGAAGAGATTGGCTATGAACTTTATCCGAAGAATGCACAAGAAATGTATGAATCGTATCGTCGATATTCAGATGATCTCAATCTTACTTACGACGATGATCTGGTTATTGAGTCAATCACCAACACAGCAAAGATCGCTTTCGAACAAATTGAAGACTTTCTTCCTGATACTAGCGTTCAACTTCCTTCTTTTATCGTCCCGAACGGCGTTAATGCTGACGACCATCTCAAGGAAATTGCTGAAGCGGCTCTTCGTTTATATCTGCGAGGTACCGACAAGACTACAAAAAGACACTACAGAAAAAGATTAGAGGAGGAACTCGATGTTATCGCGTCTCAAAAGTTTAGTGAATACTTCTTGGCGACCCAAGCAATTACTGATTTCTCATGGAATTATACTTTTGTTGGACCTGCTCGCGGCAGTGCAGCAGGTTCGCTCTTGGCTTTCCTTCTAAAGATTACACAGATTGATCCGATGAAGTGGGGACTTCCTTTTGAACGTTTCCTTACTCGTGGATCCGATGGCTTCCCGGATATCGACATTGACTTTGGAGACAACGCTCTCATCAAAGACAAGATGGTTGAGGAGTGGGGCGAAGACTCTGTTGCGTTCATTTCGAACTACAACACTCTGCAATTGTCCTCGCTTATCAAAGATATCTCTAAGCGTGAAGGCATTGACTTCACCGAGGTCAACAAGGTAACTAAGGCGATGCTTGCAGAGGCAACTCCGAAAGCAAAGAAGAAGCACGGCATCAAGGCTGGCGTGTACACTCCAACCTTCCAAGAGGTCTGTGACTTCTCCGAGAGTCTACAACAGTTCTTCCGTAACTACCCTGAAGTCAAACAACAAGTCTTTGGTTTGATAGGTCAGCCAAGATCCATTGGTCGCCATGCGGCTGGTGCTATCATTGGAGACTATCTTCCAAGCAAGATGCCGCTGATTACTTCCAAAGGTATTCGACAGACTCCATGGGCAGAAGGGCAGAACGTTCGTCACCTCGAACCACTCGGCTTCATTAAGTTTGATATCCTTGGTCTCGAGACACTCAAGACATTCGAGGACACAATCATGCGCATCCTTAAGAAAGAAGGTGTGCGAGAACCAACGTTCGAACAGTGCAAAGAATGGTACATGAACAACCTTCACCCATCAGTCCTCGACATGAACGACCAACAAGTCTATGAGGATGTGTTCCACAAGGGCAAGTACGCTGGTATCTTCCAGTTTATGAACAACGGAATGCAGAGACTCGGCACAAGTTCACAAGTCTCCTCCATTGAAGAGATTGCGACTGTGTCTGCTATCTTCCGACCTGGTCCATTGTCTGCGAACGTTGACAAGATGTATGTGAAAGCAAAGCGTGGCGACGAACAGCCTCAATATGATCACCCTCTCATCGAAGACATACTAGGCACAACTTATGGACTTATTGTATTTCAAGAGGACATCATGAACTTGGTGAACCAACTTGGAGATAAAATTACAATGTCCGATGCTAACGTGTTGCGTAAGTTGTTGACGAAGAAAGGTTTGTCCGAGACCAAGATGCGAAAGAAGAAGGATCTATACGAACGCTTCATTCGTGGTTGCGAGAAGAAAGGCATGTCCTTTGCTGATGCGAAAGTATTGTGGGGTAAGATGGAATACTTCTCTGGCTATGGTTTCTCAAAGAACCACGCCATCCCATACAGCATCATCTCTTATCAGTGTGCATGGTTGCAGACTTACTATCAAGACGAATGGATCTCTTCGTTCCTCGATCATGAACCAGACAAGCGCAAGGAAGCGGCTATCAACATCGCTCGTTCGTTTGGCTACGAGGTTGCTCCGTTGGATATCAACACATCAGGGACAGCATGGGAAGTGCGAGATGGAAAACTAATTCCGCCTCTCACAACCATCAAAGGTCTTGGTGAAGCAGCAATCGTAGAAGTCATCCATAAGCGCCCATTTTCGTCCGTAGAAGACCTTTTGTTTGATAAAGGTGTCGTGGCTCGGAAAGTAAATAAAAAGTCCTTAGACGCCATGTGTCGAGCCGGAGCGATGCAATCCTTGATGGATGATCGATTCTTTGGAGACAAGCACTTCTGGTCAGCAGTTGTTGTTGACAAGCCGAAGAACAAGAAGAAACTCGACGAGAACATCGAGAAGTACAAAGACGAAGGAACATTCAGCAAAGGTGAGAGAATCAGCCACTTACAAGCCCTCACTGGTATCTATCCGATCAACATGGTTGTTCCAGTTAAAGCATATAAGTTCTTTGAGATGCAAGGTATCAACCCATTGTCCGAGTACGATCCGGAGTTAGGTAAAGGCTGGTGTATTCCAACTGAAGTTACCACACGCAAGACCAAGACTGGAAAACCATACTATCAAGTCACAGTCATCGACTCCAACATGAAGACTCAAAGAATTAATTGTTGGGGAGTTAATCCAAAGGCTGACTTTATCTATACTCATAGATTGTATGTGCTTGAATGGCCATCTTACAATGCGACTTGGGGCTTCTCCACGAAAGGTGGACTATCAAGGAACTGGAAACTATTGGGGTGAACATGCCGAGATTTGTAACATTAGAAATATGGTGGAGAGAAGGACAGTTGAGTCCAACACACTACGACATGTACAAAACAGATATCGAAGAGATGGTGATGAACTATGAGCAGGGCAATCAAGCCCTGCTTTTCACCTTTGTTGAGATGGAGACATGGAGGCAATGGGTGTGGGATCAACTATGCCGAGAACCAGACAAAGTGATAATAGATACAATTAAGTATTGACAAACCGATCTTGATGTGCTATAATGTAATAGTGGAGGAAACATGAATACAATAAAACTAGGAGACTCGCGAGAACTTCTCAAACAAGTCGCGGATAAATCTGTGCAATCAATTTACTTTGATCCACCGTTCAATTCCAACAGGAAGTACAGACTCACATCAGACGATGACTCAATTGGCTTTGATGATATCTTCAAGTCAGACGATGAGTATGTGTCTTTGGTTGAGCCAATGGTTAAAGAGTGTGCACGGATACTAAAGAAAGATGGATCATTCTTCTTTCATATCTCAGCCGATCAAATGCTTATCCCAAGCATGATCTGCTCAAAATTTTTTCGGAGGGTTCAGCCAATTTTTTGGAAACGTTCAAGATCAAAGAACAACGTCAAGACTAAACTCGGAGCATGCACTGACGTTATCTTCTGGTGCTCTCACGTAGAGAAGCCGAAGTTTAACATGGTATATCAACCGCTTGACTCTTACTATGCGGAGAACTCATATAAAAATAAAGATACTCGTGGGAATTACGCTCTAGGCCACATCTGCTACACAAAGACCCAAGCACCAGACAAGTCGAAGTCAGATAGGTATTACAGCATCACCCACAACAACAAGACGTACAGTCCGACATACGGCTGGAGGATGTCTGAAGAAGACCTGCAATCATTAATCGATGATGATCGCATTCACTTTCCAAAGAATAAAAAGAATGCGAATCCATACAAGAAGATCTACGCTCATGAGTCGAAAGGCAAGCCGTCAACAGATTACTGGGATGACCTTCACTCAATCGCAATGGGATCAGAAGAGCGAGTATATCCAACACAAAAGCCTGTGGCTTTGATGAAGCGCATCATTGAGATGTCGACAGACATTGGAGACACAATCTTAGATCCAGTAGCAGGAGCAGGCACAACAGGTGTCGCAGCATCACTACTTGATAGAAACTACATCATGTTCGATATCAGCGAGGATGCAATAGAAACTTGCAAAAGAAGAATAAAAAATGAAGGAAAAAACTTGACAACAGTTTGAGATCGTGTTATATTATTAACATAATACAAAACAGGAGGATTTAATGCCATACGATAATACAGGAAAATCACACAATAACGGAGTCTCAAATGAAGAGATGAATATTGATGTCTTAAACAGAAGATCAGACATCGTCTATGATATCTGGTCGCAAATGAATGGAGTCCCATACATAGCCAAACAGGTCGGAGGAACAAAGACTGTAGTTGATGGAATCGTGACTTTCTACACTCCAGACGGGGAAGTAGATTATAGTATATCTATGAAAAACGCAGATCAAGAAAGTTCGACTCATGATTGGATCAATTGTTCTTCCGAGGTTAAGAAAGACCATGTCCTTTGGGGGCCATGGGCAAGAACCATTTCGGATATTCGTGACGACAAAGATAACTTAAGTTACGCCAAAGCAGAAGCACTACAGAATATTGGTCGCGACACGGTCATGAAAAACCTTTCGTCCAACGCCTCTGAGGTCAAAGACTTTTTTAGAAAACACATAATCAATAGAAATATGGGCAAATATGTTATTCGACACTCAAAGAAAACCAGCTCCCTGCAAGTCTATAAGTTTGATGACCATCCCATGGTTGAGTACTTTAAAAGCATGTCTTTGAAGTTTATGGGAACTAAAAAGTCTAGAATGATAAGGTTCCTTGACGCACAAGGTAAAGAGCATGATTGCGGCCTAAGAATCAGAATACAGACCAATAACGGTACAACCGCCTTGCTTGGATTAAACGAAGGAAAAGTAAACTCAAAGGGTAATGCAAAGAATAACAATGCTTCAGCGGTTATTAAAATTCAACAAGAGAAGATCACGAGCACTGTTCTTCCAAAACTTAAACAAAAGGGAAAGTTAAAAACTTATAAGATTTAACTTGACAACTCGACACAGATGTGTTACAATATAATATATTCACAACAACGGAGGAATTATGAGTGGATTTGAATTCGTATCAGGTTTTGGCGGAGCCGAAACAATTGCAATAGTAGAGAAGGCGGATGACGCCAAGACAACAGAAGAGCACATGGCTGAGTACTTGGATAGTATGAAAGCGCTTGAGGAAGCCATGGAGCCATACAAAGATCAAAAGCGAGAATTGAAAGCAAACTATGTGGAGAATGGCTGGCTTACAAAGCAAGAGATATCTCTAGCAGTTAAAGCATATCGACTTGCTAAAGACGACACCGACATGTCGGCATTAATCGATATGGTCGAAGCCCTTAAAAATAAAGGAGTTTAGTATGAGATTTATATATATTCACACGAGGAACGATGGCCGCATGGCCATCAATCCCGATGCTATATCAACTATTCGAGAGAACTCAGGCAATATCTACATCTACGTAGATGGAGACAAAGCGATAGAGACAAAGTTTACCAACATACAAAGTGCGGTAGATTATATTCAGCGTGCTCAATCGATATCTCTTTCTGAATCTTAGCGAACAAACATCCAGTTCGAGACTATTTAATTTGATTAAATGGAGACCCAATAGATGACACCAGAAAAATTAAAACAACTGATAGCCGAAACAATGGACGAAGTCTACAAGATGTCCGGTAAAGATAAGTATAACCTCAAGAAAAAAGGTTTTACCGATCGTGATGATGCATGGCTTCGCAGACAAATGGGTCTGCAGTACGACAAAGAAGTGCAAAGAGACATAACAAACTTACGTCAATATAATCAGACAAATAACTCGACCCAACAAGGAAGAGAGATGATCAAAGCATTTCAAAATGCATCCGGTGTAACTATTGCTCACGGTCTTGGCTACATTAGCTACGCAGAGTCAGAACTCGGAGGACAAGGTGATGAGAATAGAAAGAGTCTGAAGCGATGGATTGATAGCTATGGTAATCTAAACAAGAACCAATTATCAACCGTTGCTTGGATTGGAGCTCCTTCTGATCTACCTGGTGAATTTACTTCCTATGGAAATCATGAGGCAATCACAGGTGGAACAGGATTCCTACTCAAAGGCTATCCTGTTCTAGTTTCTCACAGTTCAGTTTCATCCCAGACTTTAAGTTCTTTACCGAAAGAATTGGTAGATCACCAAAGAGAGTCAGGCATTGCTAAGCGTGGGTCATTCGAACAACCTATATATTCTTTAGATCAAATGAAGTATTCTAGTTTCAGACCGGGTTGGGCTGCTGAAGTCATTCTCGATAATTGGAGTATTATTGGATGTTTCATAACCGAGGAGATTCTGAATCAGTCTAGAAAAAACGGAACAATCGCATCTCTAATTGATGATGTAGATGCAACAGGATTGCCTTGCCACATATTTTCCGCAAGTGGATACATAGGTAAATTATAAATAAAAAACATTAGGAGTTTAAAATGGAAACAATTGGTAAAAATATAGAAAATGCCAAACTTACACAGGGCGACTTAGTTCTTGCAGCCTATTCGCTGGCTCAACTGCACAATGCCTATTTAGACAGTCTCGACCGAGGAGACTACAAAGAAGAGATGACCGAAGAGCAGATGCACTCAAGTATTCAATCGATTCATGCAGCGCATACTAAATTTAATGCTCTCCTTCAGGCAATGCAAATTGACTCTTCACAAACAATTGAAGACGCGGAGAAAGAATGAATGAAATACAGTCTGAATGGTACTTGTTTGTCCTTCCGATTGTAACGATACCCACCTTGATTTTTTGGGCTGCGTTCTTTAAGTGTGTGGTCCCAAAGTGGTTTGGTTTTCTGGAGGAAAAATGAAATCCGAACTTCAAGAGAAACTTTATTCCACCTATCCAAACATCTTTGTGCAAAAAGACTTGGACATGACCAAGACAGCAATGTGCTGGGGCATATCATGTGGCGATGGGTGGTATGATTTGATCGACGAGTTGTGTGCAAACATACAGAACCATGTGGAAAACTTCAACAGAAACAAACCTGAGGAAGCCCACATGGTTTGCCAAGCCACACAAGTCAAAGAGAAGTTCGGAGGACTATGTTTCTACACATATGGTGGAGACGAATACATTGACGGAATGATTAGTTTCGCCGAGTCTATGTCTTATCACATATGTACCGAATGTGGTCAGCGCTCAGAAAAGAATGAAAACAATAGAGGCTGGATATACACATTGTGTACCAGTTGTAAGGAGAGCAAGTGAAAGTAAAAATAAAAAAGTTACACCCAGATGCGGTGATACCCAAATACGCCAAACCGGGAGACGCAGGTTTAGATCTGACCGCGGTTGAAGTTGAGGCTGATGGACATGTCCTAACCTACAAAACCGGTCTCGCAATAGAGATACCATGGTGGCACGTTGGACTATTGTTCCCTAGGTCATCAGTTTATAAGACAGGTCAGTCTCTGACGAACTGCGTTGGGGTGATTGATTCGGGATACAGAGGAGAGATTATGTTTAAGTACACGGTATCTCCACATGGAAAAGAATACGATATCGGAGATAGAGTAGGTCAATTGTTGATTGTCCCCTATCCGAGAATCGAACTCGAAGAAACAGAAGAGTTAACACCAACCGAACGTGGAGATGGTGGATACGGAAGCACAGGAAGATAACATGCCTTTGAAGAAAGATGGAAATGCTAAACGCGTACACTTTTATGCAGACAAGGACGCCCACATTAGATTTAGAACTTCCCTAGAGAAGCACAATATGACGATGTCCGAGTTCCTCAGAGCGTGCTGTGAAGCAGTTTCCGAAGACGATAGGGACATGCTAACCTTCTTGGATTCATACAAAGAAAAGAGCGAAAAGCACTCTAAAACAAAATCGAAAATTCTTCAGAAAGATCTGAAGAAAAGCGACAATCTTTTAGAGGATCTGGGCATCGACGAAGATGATATTGAAAGCCTGTTTGATTTCATCGCAGATCAACACCCAGAAATCTAAGGCCTGTTTTGCCTTTTCTGTGTATGGAACCTATTTAATGATACAAAATCTAGATTTTTTTAAGGAGATTAAGCTATGGCTAAAAAAACTTTAAACGAGGCAACTATTCGACGATTCCAAAAGTTGGCGAACGTTGCTCCAATTCACGAAATGAATTATAAGCGTGATGAAGAAATGGAAGAGGGCATGTACAATAAAAATGAAGAGTACATGACCGAACAGGAAGAAGAAGGTGCAGAGCTTGCCGATGACCCTAAAGGGGAAATGGGTGCGATGGACGACATGGACATGGATGACGCTGGCGATATGGATGGCGATCTTGAGTTGACCGATGAAGAAGCTGAGGCAATCATTGCCTTGGGACAAAAGCTTGAAGCAGCAATGGGCGATGATGATATGGGTCCTGACGCTGATATGGGAGCTGACGATGATATGGGCGGTGACGACATGGGTGAAGAAGACCTCATGGAAGCTCTTCGTGGAATCTCATATGTGCCTTCTCAAAGCGAAATTGTAAACGAAGTTGCTCAGCGTGTCGCACGACGATTGAAAGCTGCTAAGTTGCATGAAGCAAAATTAAACAAAGCTCTTGGAAAAAGACGTTAATTTTACTTGACAAACATATCATTTCATGTTATAATTAAAGAGAGGCTAACCCCCTCTCTTTTTTTAATGGAGGTTATATGATAATTTTCGCATCTTTTTTTATGGGATGCACTCTCACCTATCTTGTAACAGTGCTCTCTTCTGGACTAGTTGCCTCAACAGTGCTGGAAAAAGCTAACCTCACATATGCTTTGTTATTAATGAGCGCTTACGACGTGAGCCTACAACAACTAGAGAAAGCAATTGTGGCTGGCAAGATCCCAGACAATCAAGCAGCGGTCTTGAGAAGAGCGAACAACGACGAGTTTGAGAAATTCGCTAATAAAAAGATAAAAGAGGTGTTGAAGATTATTCCGACATCTCACTTGAACATCATACGATATAAAAACTTTAACGAGATGAAAGTCTACGTTACTAAGCAATACAGGAGCAAATATGCACAATCTAAGCAAAAAAGGTAAAAAGACAAAAAAGAAGTCTAAAGAAGAAGTTGTCGAAGAAGAATCTTCAGAAGAGACAACTGAAGAGATCGAGGAAGAGGAAGAGGCCCCACCTCAACAAATGTCCTTGATGGACCTATTGGGCGGCGGTCAAGGAGCAGACACTCCTGAGGCGCGTTCGATCATGTTTGTTGGAGAAGTAACAGAGGAAAGAGCAGCAGATCTAATCTCAGCACTACTCGTACTCTCTCAAACCAAAGCACCAGAGGCAGAACGAGCAGAGCCAATTAAACTTTATGTCTCAACCTACGGTGGATCAGCAGACGAGATGTTTGGCATCTATGATGTTGTAAACTACTGTAAACAATTCTGCGACATTGAGACCATTGGTTTGGGCAAAGTTATGTCCGCAGGTACTTTGATGCTAGCATCAGGAACAAAAGGAAAGCGTAAACTTGGCAAGCATTGTCGAGTTATGATTCATGCGGTTAACGGAGGTCAAGTTGGAGACATTCACAATCTTCAAAACGAACTCGAACAGACCGTAAGTCTTCAAGACTCTTACATTCAGGCTCTATCTCATGAAACAAATATGACCAAAAGACAGATTCAGACACTAATTAATCGTAAAGTAAACGTTTATTTGACGGCTGAAGAAGCAATTGAAAAAGGTTTAGCTGATGAGATTCTGGAGTAGCACATGGATAAGTATTTCTATAATGAAGCATCTTCCGCTAAACTAGGATGGGATCCATCTTGGTTTGGTTGTGATAGATTCAATGACGATCTCATTGAAGCCATTGAGGAATACCAAAAGTCGAAGGGCCTCACAGCCGATGGGTTGTGCGGTCCGGGTACTTATCGGAGAATCTATACTGATCGACAAGAATCAATCGAAGACTTCAGACCAAACACGAAGAACAACAAAGAATCTTTCATCATCTATAACTCCGAGTATTTCGATATTAAATGGCCAAAGGTCAAACTATGGTTCGAAGGTGACGGCTTCCGTATGCGCAA
>Ga0160423_10000950_pt1 | contig 24125 bp, 23 predicted proteins | sample CRUFie14St8metaG_FD_108191 | JGI IMG/M metagenome (GOLD analysis project Ga0160423, IMG submission 108191) | Marine microbial communities from the Costa Rica Dome - CRUD Field 142mm St8 metaG | ecosystem: Environmental > Aquatic > Marine > Oceanic > Photic zone | place: Costa Rica: the Eastern...
GAGAAGGAACTCAGGTGGATGGAGCAGAACCCCGGCAAGGTGCCGAGTGGCTTCAGCCCGACTGGCGCAGCACGGGACGGTTTGAACCTAGGCAGCGACATGCACAGCACGTTCAACCCCGGTACACCGGTCCACGAGGCCTCCGTCACGCCCTCATTGAACCTCGGAGTGAATGAGAATGGCATACCCCTAAAGAAGGATGGCACCCCGGACCTTAGATACAAGAAGGTCCGAGGTGACGAGTGATGGGCAAGATATTCAAGACCCCGAAGGACGACTCAGTGGAGGAGACCCTCCGCGCAATGCATCTGGCGAACACCGTTGACAATGTCTACGAATGGGGCATAGGATGGGTGCGGACGCTCATCGCATTCGGCATCGGTGTGCTTGGTACTAGCGCCGTGGAGTACTACACCGACATAGCGATCTGGGAGTCAACGGGTGATTGGGCCGCTGGCAAGGTCGAGGATCTCGCCCAGTGGCTCCTTGATCTGGTGAGTTGATCGGGCATGTCGGCGACAGGCAGCGTTCTGGTCGGCGCAGCATTGTGGGGACAGCACCTCTACAACGCTTGGAAGCCGAGGAGCGTTGGTATCTACGGAACCAGCATGGTCGGCAAGACGACGCTTGATCGCTACATGACCACCCCCGGCGAGATGGAGGACATCCCCGAGGAAGAGAGGACCAACCACTTTCGCATACTCAACCGCTACATGCTACCAAGGGCATCCAAGAAGAGGATCAGTTGGAAGGGGGAGAAGCGTGTCGTCAACTCCAGTGACGTGGGAGGCCAAGAGAGATTCTGGAACCTGTGGGTCGATGACATGGTGGCAAGGCAGGTCGAGGCCGTCGTCTACATGTTCGACGACAGGGCGTTCAAGGGGGGAGCCGAGGGCATGGAGCAGGTTGCTGGATTCAAGTATCTCGTTGACGTACTCGTAGGCAGGAATTATCGATACAGGACACTGAGGAGCAGATGGAAGGGCAGGAAGTACTCACCAAAGGTCGTCATGCTGGTGGCGAACAAGGCCGATCGGTTCTTTGACGAGAAGGCAGCACTCCTCTGGCAGCAGGGGAGGATAGGCGAGCACAAGGTGTTCGATCCCTTCCGAGACGACTTGATCAGGCTGCAGAAGGCGAACATCAGGAGCAAGCGCTCCTTCATGGCCACACGCATAGGTTGGAACGTGGAAATAAGCATGCTTGACTTGCTGACCTCATGATTGACCCCATCAATAGCCTTTTGAATGAACAACGGATGCGACTCACATGGCCAAGACCAATGGGGATACTGCTTTGGTCTCCACCGGTGGTGGTTCCAACAGCCTCAGAACCACGGTCCCCATGTGGTTGGTCGAGCAGTTCTCGCTCGCTGCTGGTGATCGGTTGAACTGGAGGCTCGACACAGACGGAAAATCCATGTACATCAAGGTACTACCAGTCAAGGAGGGTGATCAGGCGTGATGGGTGGAATCCCGAATCCAATGGCCTCAGCACCCCAGCAGTCACTCGGCGTCGTCAACGAGGCACATCTCATGGCGCTCGCCGCGCAGGGGAATCCCCAACTCAACAGGGCAGCGCTCATGGAGCAGGCCGTCGCACAACAGCAGATGCAGGAGATAGCCCAGCAGAAGAACCTCGAGGTGCCCAAGGTCAACTTCTACCCAAGCACACACGCAGACCCTAGGAAGGCGAGACGGAAGGACATCAGGCAGGCCTACAAACTACTTCGACCAGCGAAGAGGAGAATAATCAGTCCAGCAAGACTACTGGGATCGAAGTACCTGTACAACAAGCAGACCCACGTATGCGTCGTCGACGGATGCGACTGCTCCGAACTCATACAGCACGACAATCTCTACGCTCGCATATGCGACGAGGACACAGGCCGCAGCCTATGGGAGATGTACTGGCAGAACCCAGTGACTGGTGAGCCATCGGCGTTCCTCGCCATGGACAAGGTCACGAGTGGGAGGAGGATGAGGGGCACGTACTGCCCCGAGCATCTTCACCTCTACCACCTGCTGTGCAAGTGGGAGGCCGAGCAAGAGAAGGAGAACGAGATGCAGCCATCGAGGTTCAAGGACAAGGTGAAGCGAGGGGTCTCCATCGTCACCGTCCCGGTCTCCACCATGAAGAGGGACGAGATACCAGTTCCCGAGATGCTGGCGAAGTACGAGCCCTTCTTCGAGTTGCTGGAAAGGGACTCGAGGGTGACCAAGGGCATCAACATCAACCACTACACGAATCCGATGACAGGACTCAATGACATCACCACCGTCACGTTCGATCTGAGGATATTCCAAGACGAGTTGGCGAAGATGCAGCAACCCACACCTGCTTTCCAGCAGATAATTAACCAACAACCCCCTCCCATGAACCAACATATAGGTGATCAATGATGTTCGGATTCAACAATCAGCAACAACCGCAATCGAGCACCCTCAACCTCTCACAGACCGGTGCACCACAGGCACAGGGAGGCATGTTCGCCATGGGTGGACAACCAGCGCAACCCGGATTCTTGGGTGGGATGTTCGCTGGTGCTGGGTATGGGGACCAGTACAACCAGTACTACAACCAACCAGTCGCACCCCCCTCCGAGACGGAGATCCTCGACTCCATGCTCAAGACGCTCAACCCCGTTGACAAGTTCATCGTCAGCCCACAGATGCCAGCACTGATGGACATGCTCGCATCCCTCGTCAGCATGTCGGTCCTCAACATCCTCAAGAACGCCAAGTTCGCAATAGACGATGACGATGGCTCTATGCAACTCGACATATCATCGCTCCCCTCTGACCTACAGACACTCTCAGCCGAGAACATCATGGCCCAGTTGTCCAGCATGCAGAACTCATCCAACCAAGTCATACAACAGGCTGAGATGCAGAGGCAACAGGTCCTCTCCATGGCCAACCAGAGCATGATGGCCGGTGCGCTCAACGCGGCCATGGCCAACCCCGGACTCATGGAGAACGTCGGGACCGGCATAGGTAGTTTCACCAGAAACCTACTGACGGGAGGAAGATAGTATGATGAGCGGAGTACCCATACCATCCCAGTTCGCAGCCATGGGCCTCGACCTGTGGTCACCCAAGAGGAGCGTCGTCGTTGACATGGTCATGGTCCAACTGATCAGCCTCGTTCTCCTGATGCTCGGTGTCCTCGTCTTCAGGGCGAACGAACTCTCCACCAACGAGGCCACGTTCTACCTCGTCGGACTCTTCGGCTCGATGATATTCCTATCAGCGGTTTATGCAAGAATTTCACGTATGTAGAAGAAACGTTCATGTTTCGTGCTGCCTTAAGTACCACCAATGGAGGGCGGGCCGCGCATCACAAAACGCTCCTGCGCCTTCTGCCAGAGCGACCAGAGAGACGAACTCGAGGAGATGCTCCTGTCCGGCGACATGACCGCCAAGCAGATGGACAAGGACATGGGTTGGAGGGCGAACACAGCCGACCGGCACTACAGAAACCACATGGGGGAGTACCACATGGCGGCCAACCCGTCGTGTAAGATATGCTCCCACCCGCACCGTGCGGAGTTCGAGTCGAGATACTTTCAGGATGGAAGTGAAAGCGAGGCAATTGCTTCTGAGTTGGAAGTATCCGAGTCCACGGTCTACCACCACATGAAGCACCACTTCCAACCACTCGTCCAGAGAACGGCAGCCGTGGAGGTCGCACTCACAGTCGGTAGGGAACTCGATACTCTCAGGGGCAACGTCGAGAGGCTCAACGAGAAACTCAGCGAACTGCTCTCCGAGGGCTCCGTGCACGAGGACGGATTCGTGCGTGACGCAGTCTCGCTCCACAAGGAGGTGAGGGAGTCCCTCAAGGACATGCTCAAACTCAACAACGACTGGGGCAGTGACTCCAACGAGACCACCGTCAACCAGACGATCAACGTCCTGAAGTTGGAGATGTCGAAGGAGTCCCCCGAGACTTGGAGCAGGATACGAGCCCAACTCATCGAGCAGGCAGGTGGTGACCTGTGAGGGACGTGCAACAGTACATTCAGATCAAGGACCTGCTCCAGCAGGACCACCCCGGATACGGCATGGTCAAGTCGAAGCACACCGGCATCTTCAGCGAGAAGGAACTCCCCCTCTTCCTCGACTTCGTGGCCTTGCTCTTCGAGCGATTCAACTTCTACTTGGGTGACAGCGGTTTGCATGTGCTTGAGTTCGGCACCAAGATACCCATGCTGATCCAGAACCTCAAGACCATATGCGAGTCTGACGAGCCCGAGATCGTGTTCCCCGTCAGGAAGGAGATGAGGGAGATCATACCACTCATCGAGCAGGAGTTCCATGGCATGGGTGATTGCTTCACGGAACCACCGATGGTCAAACAATTCTATGAACGGGTAGCCTCTGCGCTAACACGCTCAGCGAAGTATCACATGGGGGAATCGCAATGACAGAGGGTATGATGGGACGCACTTCGGACACCCGAATGTACAATCCCCGCTCGGAATCCTCGACGATGTTCCGCAACAACGACGGCGAGGGTGGGTACAATCCCGGTGACCCGAAGTACGAGGACGAGGAGAAGCAGAAGAAGCAGGCCGCACGTGACAAGCAGGAGAAGAAGGAGAGGTCCCGCAAGCACATCAAGGTCAAGCCAAGCATGCTACGCGAACTCGACAACGACGAGGATGCCATCGACGACTCGAAGAAGATCGATGCCGACAGGGAGATTCACTCACAGACCGGCGCTGCCGGGAACTTCGGGTTCCTCACTAGCCTCGCTGGCGGCGCCAAGGGACCGGGAGCCGCTCGTGGTGAGATGGTCGCCATGAGCGAGGCGATGGACGACGCTTGGTCCGAGTTGCTGAAGTCCAGTGCCAAGGAAAGGTCGAAGAGGAGGAAGAAGGAGGCGCAGAGCAAGTTCAAGCCCAGCACTGGCGAGTTCAAGAGGCCAGTCGGTGGCTACGATCCCAAGAGCGCGACAAGCCGTCGTGCCAAGTTCAAGTCGAGGGCGCTCGGTGGCAAGAGCAAGAGGACCGGCCTTGGAAGGGCACACCTCGCTGTCGAGATGGAGCACAGGGGAATCGGCAGGAAGCAGCCTCTCAGGCTCGAGGACCCGAGGGAGTACATGCAGCAGATAGGGAGACAGCAGGTCAGGGCCCAGCAGGGTCAGGTCCGAACACCCGCCTCCCCCTCCATACCACAGATAAGCGGCTACTCCAAGAGGGGCATGCCTAGACCCAAACTGAAGCCCATGAGAGCACCACCAATCAACCCGCCGGTCATCGCTGGCGCACCGCATCTGAACATGAGCGGAGGCACAACGGGCATGGGGATGGGAGCCCCTGCGCCTCCACCACCGATGCCGATCATGGCGAGCGAGTCGAGGCACTCGGGTTCAGACCTGCAGAAGCGGTTCGATTGGGCCACCGTCCAACAACTGAGGCACATGCTCGCAGAGAGCAAGAGGCTACTGCGCGAGAAGGAGCGCAAGAGGAAGGGCAAGGGAGATGCGGATACGTCGGGTGCTGCCTCGAACCTACCCAACCACCCGGCCAACGGACCCAAGCAGACGTCCCGTCCCGAAGGAGCGACCGAGGATGCCAAGAACGACCCACGCCACTTCGGTGCTCACACCATCGGCAACGATGTTGGAAGGGGCGGTAGGACGGCATGAGGCTGATACTCAAGAAGGGGTACCCGATTCTCAAGGGTGATGGCAATCACGGTGCTCACCCTGTGACGAAAAGACCCTTCATCTACACTCACCCACCACCTGAGTTCTACCACTCCGAGGAAAACCCGCTGAACGAGCATGGCTTCGACAGACCCCTTTTCTCGCATTACGGCGAGCACGGAGTACCACAGGGTCAGTTCGTTCTGGGTGAGTTCGGGGAGGCCGTGTTTCTCGACGAGTTCGGTGTCGAACACAGGCACGGTATCGACGGCGTCATACGCAAGGTAGGGAGGAGGCTGAGGGAGGCGGGGCTGACCAACATAAACCCCATCGACTTCGTCAATGAGGCAATCGAGAGATACAACGAGGCCCACAAGAACTCAGAGGAGCACTATCTCCCCCCTGTAGACGACCCAGAAAGAGGCAGCGACGAATGGAGGAAGTTGCGCTCAATGGACTTCCAGCACTCGAGGAGCCAAACACAGGCTTCCGAGACCAAGGTCAGAGGTAAAGCAGGAAACCTCGCCACGGTGTACACCAACTCGGGGAGGGGCAGCCAACGCTCAATAGGTAGGTTTCTCGAGTCCTACGCCATCCCCTTCGCACCCTTCCTCGCCGCTATGATGACTGAGGCGGGAGTGACTCCAAGGAGATACGACGAGGGCATCAACATCGGACACATCAGCGTGGGTGATCTCTCGTTCAACCCCGCCACCGGAAGGCCGGTTGGTGGTAGGAAGAGGGGGGAAAGGGCAGGGGAGACGATAGGTCCGAACGGTGAGTTGAGTGACAACTTCCTCAATAGATTGGGAGTCGATGCAGGTGTCGCCGTTGACAACCTACACTCACACGAGATGATTCAGCACATGCCCGACGGGCTCTATGCAGTCGGTAAGCCGGGTTCTCCCACCGACACTGCAAAATTCGCAGAGATTCTCAGGGGACTCGACCAGTCCAAGATGCCGAAGGAACTCCTCGACGAGGTCATCCTACAGGACGCAGGGGGACAGATCACATTACGTGATGCTCTGACGAATGAGACAGACTCCAAGCAACTCACTAGGAAACTCGCCCAGACATCGGGCGCCCTCCATCTCCTGATGGGTGATACGTCACAGGGAATCCCCGATCAAATACTCACAGCGCTTCGTGATCAAGTGCAACTTCCAGAGGGGGTCTCCCTCGATGACATGAAGACTCACATCAAGGCAGGATCGTTGAGGAACCAATATCATAAAGATAGAAGGAAAGGGTCGAGCCACAAGACCGCCGCTGAACTCTTCGCCTACGCTCAACTCCTCGGTGAGAGCGAGAGCAGACCGGGCGTCAGCGCACTGAGGGACGCTGAGATAGAGGGCGTCCAACTCCACCCAGACGTCGCAGGCCAGAGGCGCATGACCGAACTGGTCGCCGCCGCCCTATCACATCACCATGACCACACACCGAACAGGTCCATACTCGATGAGACACCGGTCGGCCCCAACACCGCTAGGAGGAGCGCTGGCTTCCCAACCGCCCCCATGAGCATGGAACTGCCACAGCACCTCGACCAGTACCACCTCAAGGAGATGGCCGGTGTACCGATAACGCAACCACAAGGGAATCAGCAGAAAATCAGTGAGCAGTACGCCAAGGTCAGACAAACCCCACCTACGCAGACCTCTGCTTCCACTCCAGCAATTACTCCTAGCGAGGAATACCGACAAGCACAAAGGGCGTTCCGCTATGCGACTCCCGAGGACGTGCGTGACGTGTATGTGGCAAGGACAGGCTACGGGCAGCCCGGAAGGGCACCAGCGCCTACCGGTCCGATGACCCCGCAGGAGCGGAGGTTCCAGCAGACGCTGTCCGATCCTTACCAGCAGACGCTCGACCAGTACCTACGTGGTGACACCGCACCCGTCGAGGACAGGCTCATCAAGGCGATGGAGAATCTGCAGTACAAGGACGCCGCCAACGACGATGATGTCCGCAAGCACCTACCATCCACGAGGCTCAGCATCAACAGCGAGGACGACCTCTCCTTCATGGCCGAGAGGATGAGCATCACAAAGCACGACGTCCGTGCCATCATCTTCTCCAAGGGGGACTGGCACCGTGTCGCCAAGACGTTCAACATGAGCCCCGTCATCGTCAAGGCCGTCAAGGTCGCGTTCGGGGGTGGTGCCGATGAGTAAGGTGCTCGTCCGCAAGCAGTTGTTCGATCCCAAGCAGACAGCCAATAACATGGCCACTGTTTCCGACCTCAGCAACTCAGGCACGATAGAGCAACTCGGTCTTCTCAATCTCCTCAGTGGCCCTCAGAAGCCACTCGCCCCTGCTGCCGCAGAGAAACTCGGGTACGGCATGGATTCAAAACAGTACAAGAGGCTTAGAACGGGGGAGAGAATAGGTCAGGGACTAGCCGGCCTCTACGGCGGGTACAGGGCATTGGACGCACTCGCCTCCGGCAGGAGCCCGACTAGCGCCATCGGTGCCGGGGCGGGGGCGTATGGGTCGGTTGCCCCCATAGCAAGCAGGGTCGGTGTCCGTGCCGCCAGCAGGGGCATGAAGCCCGCAGAACCAGCGCCTGAAAAAACCCGACAGACCACGCTCGACGAGTTCCCCGACGTAAAACCACCAGTCGCCGTCAAACCATCATCACCTGCTGCATCACCTGCTGCTGCATCACAAGTCGCTGTCGTAAAACCCAGCCCGCTGGAAGTCGAAACACACGCAGACCTTCGAGAATCTACAAATGTGCTACCCGAACAATTAGGCATGACCCAAATGGTCTTCCCCCCCGAGAACGCTGGTCCTGCTCAACCTGCTCGAGTCAAGGTCGTTGCGGAGCCGACGGTGCCGATGGAACCTCAAGACAAGAAGACGCTATCTTCGTTTGGAACACAAATCGAACCTGCGGAGGGTTTCAAGATCGACACCACCACGACTCAAACCCAGCAGGGTGATAAACTTACAGCCAATCAAAAGAGGATGCTCTCAGAGCAGAGGAAACTACATGAAGAATACGAAGACCCTGACGCGGAGGAGCAGGCTAGGAAGAAGGGACAGTTGCAGGGTGCGTGATATGAGCAACGAGGGTGTCAAGCAGTTCGTCGTCGAGATGGACAGGGAGATGTCCAAGAAGTCGTTCAAGTACTTCTTCACCGAGATACTGGGATTCCACTACAGCCACCATCACGAGATGTGGGAGAAGGGCCTCAACGGTCACAGGTACTACTGCGTGAAGGCGTCCCGTGACCACGGCAAGTCCACGCTTTTCATGTCGTATGCACTGTGGTTGGCGGCGTTCAACCCCGGAACTCACATCATGATCTTCTCGCACTCGCTCGAGCAGACCCTCGAGCACATGCGCTTCATACGCAACAACATAGAGACATCACCCTGTCTGAGGGGTCTCAAGCCGGAGGGCAAGCCTTGGGCCAAGTCGTACTTCGAGTTCACTAACGGCAGCCGTATGATGGCGAAGTCGGTGGGTGGTGCGACCCGTGGCTTCCACCCAGACGTGGTCGTGTGCGACGACATCCTGTGGGGTACTACTGGGACGGAACTACAACGCGCAGCCGATTGGTTCTACGGTGTCCTGCTTCCTGTCCTGCACCACTCGAGCCGACTGATGATGGTTGGAACCCCGTTCTCCTACAACGACCTGTATGCGGAGTTGGAGCAGAAGGAGACGTTCAAGGTCGAGACCTACCCGGCCATCAACAGCGAGGGCGTCGCCCTCTGGCCAGAGCGGTGGGACCTCGACGCCCTCGAGCAGAGGCGGATGTCCATGCCAGCCATACAATTCAGCCGTGAGTACCTGTGCGAGCCCATTCATGACGTTGCGAGCATGTTCCCAATGGATATACTGGAGGCTGCACGTGACCATGAACTCGTGCTCATCGACAGGGCAGAGACCTTTTACAACGACCAAGGCGAGGCGGATGGCGTGTGGGGACAGCACTTCGTTGGCTGGGACCCAGCGATATCGTCCGACAAGAACGCCGACTACACGGCCATGACGATCATGAGGTACCTAGGTGACGACGACATCAAGCAGATCGTGCATGTCGTCCACGAGAAGGGGCTCGGCAGCCATGCACAGAGGAACATGATGTTGTTGCTTAATAACAGATTCAAACCGGAACTCATCGAACTGGAGGGCAACAACTTCCAGCGGATGTTCGAGGCGGAGTTGCAGGACATGAAGGCCGACATACCGATCCGCACGTTCATGACTACGCGCACGAAGAAGGAGACCCTGTTCATGTCGCTCCTCATGGCGTTCGAGCAGGGCAAGATCAAACTCCCATACGGTGACGAGAGGAGCAAGCAGTACACCCACAAGGTCGAGGAGGAACTGAACCGGTTCGGCATGCAGAAGAATGGCAGGCTCGAGAGCGTCGGTGTCAATGACGACTTGGCGATGAGCCTTGCTCTGGCCAACTGGGGGACGAAGGAGTTCAAGGGTAGCGTCATGCTTCTTGATGACATCCTACCCGGATTCGACGACTGGATGGGGGGCAAGGACCATCGAAAGTCAAATTACGGGAGCCCTTGGATGATACCATAAGGTGATGCTATGCAATGGGAGTTCTGTGATTGCTGCACACCCATGCAACAGGCATCATTCGCCCTGCTAGACGGGTACTTTGAGAAGGCCAAGAAAAAGTCCAAGCCCTTCCACGGCTACAATCCCAAGAGGCACCACAGGAAGGGTGGCCTCAACGCCGCCGGTCGTGCGAAGTTCAAGAGGGAGACAGGTGCCAACCTCAAACCTCCCGTCACCACGAAGCCATCCAAACTCAAGCCCGGAAGCAAGAGGGCCAAGAGGCGGAAGTCGTTCTGCGCTCGCATGAGTGGTAGCAAGGGACCGACCAGCAAGGATGGCAAACTCACACCGAAAGGTGCTGCATTGAAGAGGTGGAATTGCTAATGGCGGAACTCAAGAGGGACAGTTGTTGTTGTGGTGGTAGTAAGAAGAACCCATGCAAGTGCATGGAGAAGGGTGTGATGAAGTGCTCGATGAAACCACCTCGTTGCCCATGCTACAGTCTACTCCACGCACAGCGCAAGGCCGCTGACAGTTTGAAGAAGATGGTGTTTGTGATATGATAGGATCTTGTGACTGCGGACATTGCATGGGCATGGGCTCTGCTTGGGACATGTTGGAGAAGAAACTCTGCCCGGAGGGCAAGGCTGCTGCAAAGAGGAAGTTCAAGGTCTACCCATCAGCATATGCGAACGGGTGGGCAGTGCAATACTGCCGAGGCAAGTTCAGGAAGAAGGGGAAGAAGAAATGAAGAACACCACATACGTAGAGGAATGGAATGAGAACACAACGAAATGGGGCTAGATGAATGAGTCGATGCACCTGCCATGACACCCTTGTCGTCAAGAACCTGAATCGATGGTTCAAGGAGAAGTGGGTGGATGTGTCGAGGAAGGACCCAAAGACGGGCAAACACCCACCGTGCGGCAGGTCGAAGGCCAAGACTTCGAGCAAGGGCTATCCAAAGTGTAGACCATCCGTCAAGGTGAGCAGCAAGACCCCAAAGACATCAGGCTCCATGTCGACAGGGCAGAAGAGAGCAGCAACCAAAAGGAAGCGAGCCAAGAGGCAAGGCGTGGGTGGCAAGCCCACCATCGTCAAGATACTCAAGTCCTCATCGGAGTACCACGCCACCTTCGATGTGGAGGGGGTCATGCGAGATGGCATCATGGGTAGCCTAACGTCACGGAGATCCAACAGGCACATCCCACAGTCTCTGAGGAAGGAGGACTCCGTGTCGTACACGTGGCCAACGCTTAAGGAGGCACAGGACTTTCAAGCAAGGAGGATGCAAGAGACAGGGATCAATTCCTCTAGGGTTGGAATAGTCAGAGTCAACAAGAGCATGCTACCTCCACCCACACAACACAGAGAGCCATACGGGAACATCAGCCTCGTTCGATCGGGTGGTATCCCACCCTCTGCATTGTCAAGGGTACAGGAGTAGTTAAGTAAAGGTCAATCGAGGGGTCAAGTATGTGGGGTAGCGCTTTTCTCACTGACTCCTTCGAGATCATCAAGTCGGAGCCTGAGAAACCCACTATACCAATCAGGAAGAACATGTTCTCGATCACTGGTGAGGGATGGTTCGAGACGCACTTGGGTTGCTCTGCCGCTGACTTCGTCGACAAGTTGCGCAAGATGAGGAGACACAACAAGGACTCCAAGTCCGAGATAGACACGATCATCGAGGACGTCAGGACACTCAAGGCCCTAGAGGTCAAGGCCACGCTCGATCACATCCCATGGGCTGACGACAGGCATGATACGATACGCAACCTCGGTCTCTCCGACAGGGACCTCAAGAGCCTCAGAAGATTCTCTGACAGCAGGCAAGTGGGTCTCATACAGGCATGCAACATGTGGGAGGGGGCAGACGCAGCGCTGAAGTCGCTCGATGACTTCGAGGACGTGTGGGGCAACGAGGAGCAGATGGCATGGGCAAGGGCCATGCAGAGCAAGACCGACGCACGGAAGATGTGGAGGTCCACCTTGCATCAGGCGGACAGCCTTAGCAGCAAGGACAGGGAGACCATCTCCAAGTCAGCCGAGATACTCACCATCGAGGGACCCCTCACATCACGCTCCCTCCATGAGAGGCTCATGCAACAAGGCGCAGTCCACAAGAGCATGACACCCTCCAAGTTGTCGAAACTCCTCAAGATGTACGGGGACGCCAACGACATAACATCAGGTGCATCGAGGGGCACCTTCGTCAAGATGCAGGGCAACGGGCTCATACTCAAGGACCCCATGGCGTATGCCGCTGGATTCTTGGATGCCGATGGGTACATCACCATCACAGGGAGGGGTGAGGCACGTGCTGGTTTCGTCGCCACCGGTGATAGGGGCAAGGCTCACTGTGAGCAGTTGCACAAGACCCTCGACTGCGGTGTGCTGCAACTCGATCAGAAGATACACAAGAACAGCACGAGGAGCCAACACAGGCTCCAGTTCTACTCCAAGGCCGATGTCGAGAAACTTCTGAAGGGCATTCTACCGCACCTGAAGATGAAGGACACACAGGCCAAGGCCGTCCTACAATACATCCATGAGGAAGACCCCCTTCGCAAGGAGCAATTGATGCGCGTCGTTCGCTTCTCGAATTGGAAGGATGATACTAAGAAGGCTGAGGATCTGCTAAGCGAATGGGAGTGCACAGTTGATGATATCACGAAATGGTCGGAGGGACTTTGATGGCAGATGACGAGAGCAGGGTCAGCCGATTCCTATCCGCGTTGGGTAGGCCATTCCGAAGGAGGACCACTCCCCAGCCACAGATGCCCCTCTACACGACGGGCATACAGGAGCCGGTGCTGGCTCAGGGCATCACCATACCGGCGTTGTACGCAGTCTCGCGTGAGAACCTCATACTGAGGACCGTCCTCGCCAAACTCAATCAGGAGATATTCAGGAGGGGGTACTACTGGGAGAAGAAGTTCGAGTTGAAGTGCACAGACTGTGGTGAGGAGTACAACCACGAGATCGACGTCTGCAAGATGTGTGATGGTCCACTGAGGAAGTGCGACCCGGACGAGATCATCTACCCGAAGTGGCTTCTCAATCAGGAGAACTCCATGGAGCAGTCATTCATGCACGTGCTACAGGAGATAGAGCATGACCTCAACGTCGTCGATGACGCGTTCCTCATCCTCGTCAAGGAGTACTTCGTTGATGAGAAAACTTCGGAGATCATGTTCTACAGGGTCAAGGAGATTATCAGGGGTGATCCCATCTTCATGAGGATCGTATCCGACAAGCGTGGTGTGCGTGGTGGTAGGTACAAGGTGTGCCCCATCCACCGCGACCAAGTCTCATACCCCGGTCAGGACGATCCATGTCAGGTGTGTGGCTCTAAGATGGAGGATGCACATTACGTCAACATGGCAGGAAGTGGCAAGACTCAGTACTACCTCAAGGGCGAGGTGGTTCACGTCAGCAAGTACAACCCGTCCAAGTTGTACGGTAAGAGCCCCGTCAACACGATGTGGCGCCAAGCGATGACACTCACAGCCATGGACAACTACATGTACACCGCATACCAGAAGAGAAGAGTACCAAAGGGCATCATATCAGTCACGACAGACAACCTCGAGTCGATGAAGTCGTTCTGGAAGGCCGTTGACGAGAAGATGGAGCGAGACCCTCACTACGTTCCGAAGGTCGGCATAGAGTCAGCCACGGGCAGGGGTGGTGTCAACTGGGTCAAGTTCATGGACACGATGGAGGAGATGCAGTACATCTCCGTGCGTGACGAGATAAGGAACAGGATAGCAGCGTACTACGGTGTGAGCGCCGTGTTCATGATCGACAACGGGAAGAGTGGAGGTCTCAACAACGAGGGGATGCAGATCCTCGTCACCAACAGGGCTGTCGAGTTCGGTCAGAAGGTGTACACTGAGATCCTGTTTCCACGCATGCTGAGGCAGATGGACGTGCACGATTGGAAACTCACACTCTATCCGAACGAGGAGGAGGACGAGATCACCAGACTACGGAGGGACGAGATGGAGGCCAACCTCGCACAGCGAATGCTGATGCTCGGCTACAAGCCCGAACTCCTCCAAGAGGGACAACGCGACATCCGATTCGTTTATCGCAAGCAAGCGCCAGAGATGGAAGGGGCTCCACCCGGCATGCCTCCTGCCGGAGGGGCTCCACCGATGATGCCACCGATGGCTGGTATGGCTGGTGCACCACCCATGATGGGTGGCATGCCAGCGAGGGGAATGCCTCCGGGCATCATGCAACAGGTCATGCCACCGTCACAACCCGGAGGTGAGGGTGTGGGCATCAGGACGCCAAGTGGCCCAGCACGTCCACAGCAGCGCTCATCCATGGGTGCTGGAGCACCATTCTCGAGCGTCCAACAGAGGGGTCCAACCAATACTCTAGGGCAGAATGTCTCTAACGCTCTACAGAACGCTAGAAGGCCTCGTGGTGCATAAGTGTAATTAAGGCAGCATGCCTACGGACGGGCGAGCATGATGGATTTAACGAAGATGGACCCAATGGCTCGAAAGATGAATGTCCACGCAGCAGCCCTTTCTGAGGCTCTTGAGACCGGTGATGCCGAACTTGCGAAGTCGCACATCAACGAAATACTCAAAGTCGGCGATTTCATGCTCGAGGACCTAGACTTCTCCATAGCCAAGTCACAGGAGGCAGAGATAAGCCCGATCAGCAACTTCGCCAATGGAGTACCAGTGATCAAGTACAACGAGCGCGGCACGAACTTCAACACCGATAACAGGAGCAGGCAACTACCCGGCACCATCATCTCATCGAGGAGCAACTCGAGGATGAGGCCGCACACAGGAACATTCGGTGGGTACAGACCACAGTAGGTGCTCGAATGGCCGAAGAGCAGGATGTCACCGAGCGACTCATGAACGCCCTCATCTCCAAGATGGAGTCCATGGACAGCGACATTAAATCGGTCAGGGCAGAGAACGACCAACTCAGGAAGATGATGTCCAACCCAGCCACTCTCCTGAAGAGGGCTGGCTATGTCAGGACCAACACTCCCCTCTCCGAGGACATGCTAGACGATCCCTTCAGGATGGATGACACGGTCATCAAATCAGAGGGAACCATGAGCAACCAACTCGACACATACACCAACGAGGAGGTGCATGAGATGTCATGGGAGGAGATTCACGAGATGGCCTCGCAACACAGGGAAGTAAGGGAGTTGTACTAAGATGGTAAGACCAAGATACAGCGATGCAAGCACAGACGCGATTAAGATGCTAGAGAAGGCGCATTTCCTACTGGAGAAGGCCGAAAAACTACACATGGTCGAGCACGACGGCAAGAAGGTCCCACACTTCGCTGCTGATGGCAAGGGCCACAAGGACGAGAAGAAGAAGGCCGACATGGCCGAGAAGGACAAGTACTGCATGAAGCGCTTCGGCAAGAAGTACTCTGAGTGTACGGCAGATCAGAAGGCACAGTGCGACAGAAGCGTCGACAAGGTCGAGAAGGGCAGTGGTAAATGCCCATCATGTGGTGAAAAGATGGACAAGGGGATGTGCATGAAGGCCGGTTGTGGAGGCATGATGAAGTACGGCAACGTGCAGAAGGGTCCTCATCACAAGGAGCAGTCCTTCGACACGAAACCCGGAGGCGTTCAGTTCATGGCCGAGTCGGGCGGACAGACATACAACGCCTACTACACGACGAACCAATCGCTCCTTGAGTCAGACGATGTAGCGAACAAAGGTGCTAGAAGCGAGAACTACAACCTAGAGGCACTTGGTCCAATCACCAACACACACGACAGGGCCGTGGTCACCCACGAGATAACCAGTGGTGGGGAAACGAGAGTACCAGAGGCGTGAGACATGAGTGGAGTCCATATTTTCAGAAAAGCAAGAATGGCGCCTTGTGCCGCCTGTGGTGCTAACCCCATGGAGGGTGACAGAATATGCGCACTACCCGGAACACCGCCCCATCCGATAGAAGGGTGCAATGATTACAGACCGATGCAATAGGTGGTAGCGTGTGTATGAGGACGCTGCTGACATTTTCATAAGGGCACGTGACGCCCTCATAGAGTCAGTCGACAATGACGTGGACATCGACTCCTCCATGCGGGAGTACATATTCGCCAAGTCCAACTTGAGGGCCCATGGGTTCGACTACGATCCCACGTGGCGCGAGATGATGTGTGACAACCTCGTCAAGCAGGAGAGACGGGAGAGATTTGTTCCCAGTTCAGAGTACAAGAGGAAACTGAGGGTGAGCAGGAGGGAGCATCACAAGGGCCACCTCCCACGCACGAATCACTTCGCTGGTCGCATAAAGAGGAACGACCCATCGGTGTCACACGGCATGCCAGTGAGCGGAATAGCAGATTCAAGGCGACACCACAGCATGGCTGATGAGCACATCCTGTCAGCCATCCACGACCCCCTAGAGAAGAAATCCATGACAAGTGGGGTCCCGCGGAAGATAGACTTCCTAGCAAGGAGGTTCCTACCGAACGAGGAGGGCAACTCCCGAGCCAAGGACGTCAAGAGGGCAGAGAGGCTCATCGAGGACTGGATGAAGGGGACGAGCAACCCCCACGTCACTGAGAACAAGGAGGGCACCTACTCATACCCACTCTTCGGTCCACTCGGTGACTCCGCCGACCAATCCATACTCAGCCACGAGGACGACATCTACGAGAGGGACTTCAGGAGATGGAGCCGGGACAACGCAGCGGGTCAGGACAGCAGCGAGATCAGGCAGCAGCACTTCAATGACAGGGCAAAGGGGTGGATGGACACATCGGGCCCCGAGTTCGACGAGTCAGGTGAGTTGTCCGAGGATGACAAGGCGATCCTCGAATACCTATCAGAGAGGCCAGAGGCAGAGGCCATACGAGAGAGGGTACGAACCTCATCCATCACCAAGCACCCCTCCTACCTGAACCAGTTGTCGTTCATGCTTGGCCTCCAGTGGCTCTCACCAGAGGAGCGCTCCAAGGTCATGGATCATCTGACTGAGCACGGTAGCGACTCCAAGGAGCAGCATGTGAAGTTCGACGACGGCACACGACTCCCCATGGGACGACTGAAGAGAAACATGAGGATGGCATCGGCGAATGCGCTCAGCCACGTCAGGAGGGGACCCAAGGCAGGTCCGCACAACGTCGCACCCGCGTGGTCGCAGAACTACGAGGTTGGACCCGGCGTCGACGAGAGGGCACTCTACTCCGTCCTCGAGCATGCGTACTTAGTCGATGGTAAGGTCACTTTTGACAGGATAGAGGCGGAGAAGGCGGAGATGGCTGAGAAGGACAAGCGCTGCATGGATAAATTCGGTAGGAGATACTACGAGTGCACAGTAGAGCAGCAGAGACGAATCGACAGGGAAGTCGAGGGTCACGGCAAACTCATGAACAAGGCCATGGCCAATCTCCACGAGGCCTTTGGCATCAAAATGGATGACGATAACCACGTGGAGCGATTCATGCACCTACCCGACCTATCTGCATCCCAACTGGCTGGCATCAAGGGTGACATGGTAGATGAGATGGAGACACTCACTGCCGATAAGAAGAAGGGAAACGTGGTGAAGAGGGACAACCTCCTACACGTGCTTGGCTTCGACAGTAAAGGGAACGAGATACCAACCGGCGACCATGGCTACCCGAACCACTCAGGCCCATTGATAGACAATGCCCACCTACAATCCCTCCTCAATAAGGAGAAGGAGTTCAAACTTCTACCCAGCAGACGCAGGGAGATACAGGACGTTCTTTCCCTGTTCGGGACAAACGTCCCCTTCAAGGACATCGAGAGCCTACCAACGGAGATTCAAGAGGCCATATCCTTGCTTGGTGACAAGCACTTCGCAGGTGACTTCGCAAGCATGTACCACGAGGGTGGGCATGCCATAGACCAGCACATACTCACCGAGAAACTTCACGACCACCACTCAGAGGGGGATGACAGCATCATCTCGACCGTGGACAGGAACAAGGAGGCCATCATCCCGAACCCGAGGAACATGGGCCTCTTCGGCCATCTGATGCGACCCTCCGCCGAGTCGGACCTCGGTCCCCACGCACTACAACACCACTCCAACTTCCTAGGGACAGCACTCTTCAACCACGCCCTCTCCTCCGTCACCTTCCCCTCCGTGGCCAGACTCCTGCATGGCATGAAGCAGTCCGAGGTCGGATCGAGGTACGGCAAGCGGCAGACCATCGACCAACTCAACAATCTACTCGTCGACTCCGCGACGGAGGGCAACAAGAAGAACATACCATACGGCAAGGGAATCATGATGCTGCCAAAGGACATCACCGACTACGATAGGGAGTTGGATCGTGAGGTAGGGGACTTGTTCGCAGGTGGTGGGTCCGTCCGCAGGGACGTGAACCTAGACGACTTCACACTCATGTCGGGGGAGCAGGGGAGGAACAAGATCGAGCACATGAGACTAGCCTCGCTGCTTGGTGGCATCCATGACAGGTTCCCAGCGAGGAACTCACGCATCGACTTCAACGAGGACAACATCAGGCAACTCGAGCAGGCGTTCTCCACCACCGATGCCACAGGTGACAGGAGAAAGGCAGCGAGTCGAATAGATCAGATGAACCTCAAGCACCAATACGAACTCAAGTCGATAGTGGACGCAGCACGTCACCTCGCCACACTCCTACCACCAGAGGCCCTCGACCCTGACAACCCGGCGTTCGATGCCAACATCAGGAGGCTCTTCCACGATGCCAACAAGTCGTTGCATGTCCTACCACCACAGTATTGGGAGGGTGTCGGTGTCAGGCCGATGACCGCTGACTACATGATATCCAAGCAGATGCAGAAAGCCGAGCCCATCTACAGCCAACTGAGGGAGCGCCTCACACAAGGTGGTGGCATACCAGTCACCTCCCGCTCCAATCCAAGCGAGTTGGCGGAGCAACTCGGGTTCCCCTTGGACGAAGCCCACATCCAACACGTGCGATCATACATTGAGAGCATACCACAGGATAGGGTCCAGATCGTGCAGTCGAATCACAATCTGATAAAGGAGCATGGTGACCTCATGGGCTTCGACTCAGGAGTGTATGACGACCACCTCGACAACCACATCAAGCAGCAGTACGGGCATGGTGCCGGTAGTGCCGACTCACCGCTCGTAGCCGAGCAGCGAAACATCAAGAGCATTAGGTCGAGACTAGAGAAAAGGATGCGCGAGGGTGATCAGAGCGTTGCTCAACAACTGCAGCAACTAGAGTCGAGATTGAGGGAACTGGACCCACTCATTGAGCAGGAGAACAGGATACGCTCCTTTGACGCTCTCTATAGCAGGGCATCAAGGTACCTCGAGGACAACAACGTCGATAGGGCCACCTCCACCATATCGAGGCTCGCAGAGAGGATGGGCATAGAGGTAGATACCAACAACCCCGGACGGGCACTCGAGGGAATCAGTGAGATGATATCCGAACAAAGGGGTGGACTGGGGTACGGTAGGCAACTTCATGGTCACAGCGAGGCCATCCAAGGAATCTTCAACAAGGACAGGAAGGAGCAGCACTCCGCCTTCGGGATACGACGCATCCAAGCACCACTCGACACCAACAAGACGGACGATGGGAGTGTGACCACCACTCCATTCACTAGGATGGGGGAGAGCGAGAGATACAGGGGCGGGGTGTTGAGCGACACGACCAGAGGTCAGGCACGTGAGGGAATGAGCGCCAGCCACAGGCACAACCAGACGCTCCACAACCTACGTGACTTGGTCGTCTACGACCCCGAGAGCGACACAGGCGCCAATGAAGACAGCACGTTCTCCACCGAGCGCCTTGAGTTCGGCGCACAACCAATCACCGACTTCAACTCGGATGGAGCCAATGCCATGCACTACTTCACCAGTGCGAGCGCCAAGAGGCAGAACGGGTGGAGAGTGAGGCCAACACACGGTTTCGAGTTCGACGAGGGGTCGCCCCAGATCGGCACCCAGACCTTCGAGCAAGCACTAGTGTCAGTTCCCAATGACATGATCAGCGCAGCCCTCGGCCCAGACGTCGCTCAGAGGTACCTCTTTAACGGCATGAACACTGATACCTATGGTATGACCGAGTTCGAGCCCCCAGCCAACAGGGGAGATGCGATGGGGGTACCCCTGTCTCAGACATCCATGATCGGCAAGTCGATCCAAGACGCTGGACTCTATGCCACGTTCATGCTCAACCCGGACCTGATCGTCAAGGCAGATGCCGCACCCGAGTGGGTGCCACCCATCAGACCCATGCACAGAATATTCAGAATGAGGGACTTGGAGGAGTTGAGGGGCTTCACCGGTAGTTGGGTCGTATCGAAGTGGTACGACGGCGATAGGATAGTCCTGACCAAGAAGAACGGGAGGGTCAAGGCCTTCGACGAGGACGGGGGACAGAGAGCCATCCCAGATTGGGCCAAGAAGGGGGTCAAGAACCTAGGTGAGAAGGACTGCACACTCGACGGCATCCTCGGTAAGGACACGCTCCACATCATGGACATCATGCACTATGACGGCACCGACATCATGGACATGAACGTCAGGGAGCGCTTCAAGGTCCTCAGAGGACAGTACGATAGTCACGAGCAAGTCATCATCGTAGGTCCACACGACACGAGGTTCACGGACGAGGAGGGACTACAGGATGCCGTCAAGACACTACAGGCAGAGCACAGAACCATCCTGCTCAGGGATGGCAAGAGCACCTACATGCGCGGTGAGAGAAGGCATCCCAAGTGGGTGGTGCTGAGACCGAACAGGGACATCAACCTCATCGTCCTCGATCGCAGGGGCAACGGCCCCTACACATACAGGCTCGGTGCGGGCCCGTTGTTGGACGGGGAGGGCCTCGATGACAGGGCCGTCGAGCATGACGGCAAGGTCTACCTCGACGCTGGTACGGTCTCGAGCCCGAAGCCGTTCGAGGAGGGTGACATCGTCAAGGTCAGGTTCTCTGGCATCAAGAGGGAGAGCAAGGGAGGACGTGACATATTCACGATCAACCCATCGAAGTTGGTCGGCGAGGGACAAGGCGAGTCCAGTGTCTCGATGGAGACGCTCTCCATACTCGCCAAGGCATATCCACCAGTGCACCTCCCACATGGTATCGACATCATGGACGACACCCTACTCGTCACACTACCCAACGAGAGCATGGTCACATACAGTTTGGAGAAGAGCAGCCTAGGATATTGGGTGCACTCACCGACCACACCATTGTCCGACATGGGAATGGATACTTACAGCATAGAACTATCCGAGAGCCTCAAGCCATTCTGGGGTGAGGTCGCCAGCATGATGCTGAAGGGCAAGATAGAGAGGCAGAAGGAGGCAGAGAGCGAGGTCGCACCAAGCGAGGAGCAGCAGGAGCACCGCAGGAAGGTCATTGGGAGTGAGAGCGCTGGCATCCTGAAGCCAGAGGACAAGAACATCCTACTCAAGCCGAAGATGAAGAAGGCACTGGAGGTGCTCGAGCGAGCACTCGACGTCCTCGAGAAGGAGCAGATGTTCAACACGACTGGTGCCAAGGGCTTGGGCATCGACTTGGGCGGAGGGACAGAGAGCCCTAGGGGCCCAACGAGACTCACGTCAGAGATGTCGTTGCCCGACTGGGACATGAAGGCGAGACCGGAGGAGGACCCCGAGGAGGAGTATCCCAAGGCAAAGGCCCTCAGACAGAGGAAGAAACGCTCGCAGTCAAGCGATTCTGAGGAAGAGATTAATACGAAGCAGGAATAATACGTTGCCGCTTCATATATGTAGTATGACAGAACGAACTGTGATACTGTGTTGTCACAACCACTACGTGCAACAGGAGAGTCAAGTCTCCGATTGCTCAAGGGTGGTGACCTCGTCGTCGCTGGTTATGCCAGTGTCGAAGTGGTAGACAAACAAGGCGACAAGATAACCAAGCAGGCACTCAAAGACGCATTCAAGAAATACATGGAGGACCCGAAATTTAGAAACGTGCAACTAGCGCACTCAAACATACAAGTCGGGGAAGTAATACCATCATACACTGATAACGAAGGGAGGTTCTGGAAAAGCGAAGTTGACGATGTCGGCATGTTTGTGGTTGTATCACTACGAGACGACATCGAGAAAGCAAAGGAAGTCGCTGCTGAAATCCGCAAAGGGGCACTCAGGGGATTCAGCATCGGTGGTCAGGCATTCAAGAGAGTGAGGAAGTCGGACCCCGAGCATGGAGACTACCAAGAGATCAGCAAGTTGGAACTGCATGAGATTACAATCTGCGAGCGAGGCATCAATCCAGAGGCGACGTTCAAGATTCTAAAAGAAGACAAAGAAAAACAAAAGGTGACAAAAATGACAGAAGAAAATGACGTAATGACGCAAATGACTGACGTCCTCTCGCGTCTTGAAGGTCGGCTAGATGCATTTGAGAAGGGAATGCCTCCTCAATTCGTCAAAGACAAGAAAGACGAGAAAGAAGACAAAGACATGGATAAAGACGAAAAAGAAGCCATGATGGGTGAGAATAAAGAAGAGAAGAAGAAATCCGAGGAGTACTCGGACGTCATCTCCTCAGAATATCTCGATTGGATGGAGAACACCCTGAAATCCGCTGGTGTGGATGTAGAGGGTGCTCGAACCCACTTCGATGACATAACAAAAGAGAACCTAGGTTCAGACCCCAAAGTTATCGGAGACGGTGGTTCCTACTTCGGTGGGCAAGCACCCGGCAGGGAGCAGGAAGACGGCAAGCCAGAGACCCCCAAGGCCGAGTTCGGCGCTGGTGGGAAAGGCAAACCATCCAAACTCAGGAAGTCCGATTATCTTAACCCAGAGGACGTATCCGCGACTGACGTGGAAGCAGCCTACGAAGTCTACAAGGCAGCCATGCTAGAGGCAGAGATGAAGAAATCCCTAGAGGGACAGTTCGCATCTCGCTACGAGCAAGAGCGCTCCGAGGAGATAGCCAAGGCCGCTGCCCTCGAGTTCGACGCACGAGGACCTCTCGATGAGATCCAGAAGTCGATCGCCTCCCTAGCGGAGAGAGTCGAGGCAATCAGCAGCCCAGCAGAGACTGGCGAGACCATCGCCAAGTCCGAGTCCATACCATCAGTAGATGTTCCCTCCACCGCTGACCTAGCGTCAATGTCGTGGGACGAGGTGCACAACCTCGCAAACAAGGCCTTCAGGAGGGCCTAAGTAAAACACAGAGGTGATTATGAATGGCAAGAGACTACGTACGAACAATAACTGACATGGAACGGTACTACTACGGTGCCGGGAACGCAATGGGCTACTCCTACTCCGGTAGCGAGTTGCTCAAGGCCGACAGCCCAATGCTGTCCACGACTGCTGGTACCTACCAAGCGATCTACGGGCGCAAGGTCTGGTCGCAGTTGAACCAAGAGTTCAACGCCTTCAGCATACTACCCAAGAGGCCTTGGGACAGATCAGGATGGAGAGTCATCACCGCCAAGCCTAACGGCGGTGCACTCCACGGCGGCGTTGCTGAGAACGCAACACTGCCTGAGACTGTGAGACCAACCTTCCAGCACGTCGCTGCAAAGCCAAAGACGATCGCTCACACCTTCGACATGTCGGAGACTGCGATCTTCCTTGCTGACAAGGACGACGGCCTCGGAGACATCCGATCCGTGTTGAAGGAAGAGATGGGCAAGCATCACGCTGAGATGGTCAACAAGATGCTTCTCACTGACGTGACTACAAAAGCAAACAACAACTTCGAGTCGTTGGACAGGATCACAACTGGAAACAACCAGATGGCAGCAGGTCAACACTATACCGCTGGTGAAGAGGACATTTACTCCATCGACAGGAGCGAAAACACATGGTCCTTCGCTGAGGACAACGCTAATGCAACCAGCACTAACAGGGCCCTCAGCCTAGACCAACTGGACACGCTCTTCCAGAACATCTGGGAGCGCGGTGGAAACCC
>Ga0160423_10000951_pt1 | contig 24121 bp, 18 predicted proteins | sample CRUFie14St8metaG_FD_108191 | JGI IMG/M metagenome (GOLD analysis project Ga0160423, IMG submission 108191) | Marine microbial communities from the Costa Rica Dome - CRUD Field 142mm St8 metaG | ecosystem: Environmental > Aquatic > Marine > Oceanic > Photic zone | place: Costa Rica: the Eastern...
GGAGGTAAGGGTTCAAGAAAAAAGAAAAAGAAAAAGAAATCAAGGAAAAAGAAGTAAATAATAATATTTAGAAAAAACGTTATTATTTACGATTAAATAAACGATGAATTAGATATAATAGTAATAACCCAGAAACAAAAATATATCCACTTCCTAGTTGCTTCTTTACTTTAGCATATTCATTTTGAAATCCAGAAATCTGCCGATTTCCACAAGAATTAAATAAATTAGGAAACTTTTCTTGAATATAACGATAATCAGTATCTGATATGTAATAGTTAGGCGAACAATTACCACCTCTATCTCTAACAGGCAAACTAATCTTTTCACATTTATGTGTTTTAATATCAAATAAATTATTTAATTCGTAATTTAGATTACCAATATTTGTATCTGTTCGAATATTTTCAATAATAAACCATGCACGTAAACGTCCAAATCTTTTATTAGTTTTTTTTAGATTTAGTTTAGCCATTCGATTTTCCAATTGTTTATCAGTTTCATATTCTCTCAAATTATAATATTCAAATTTCAACCATTTAGCTTTATCCTTCCATCCCTCATTCCATGTTTTACTACCATTATAATCTTGGTCAGGATTTGAAGGAGGCACCATATCTATTTCACTGCTTCCATCCTTATTTTTAATTACACCATCATAATGAAATATTTTCCATTGATACGGAGGGGAACTTTTAAGAACCTTAAATTTATGTTTTCCACTTTTTGGAAGTCGAACCCAATCATCTCCACCATGTGCTCTAGTATAAATAGAGTTATCCCATATACTATTACTATATGCTTCATGATTACCAATTTTAATTTTAGTGCTTCCTTCAACTTTACTAATTGGCTCATTATAAATAGTGAATTGTTTTTCAAATTTATAAAAATGGCTATATAAAGGGTCTTTACGTTCAAGGTCTAATTTAGAATTTTGCACTAAATTTTTTGTATGACTGGTATGTCCAGTTTTATTATTCATTACATATATAGATTTTGTTACACCAGATGGAATAACAAGACTTGTTCCAGCTAAGCTAGTATAACAAGGCATACCAGTTGACTCAAAATAATTATCATTAAAACTATTTGTTCCATTTAAAGAATTTTTAAGAATATTCCCCATATTTTTTGTAACACCGGAAGCATTTGCAGCATATTTTCCTAATTCATTTTCTCCACCTGCGGTATTATTTAATCGTTCTAATTCTGATTTAATGTCCGAAAAGAAATGATTATAATTATCTAATTTTAAATCATCAATTTTTTTTAGATGATATCCAATATTACTCATTATAATTATATTAATATTTTATTTTAACTTATAAATAATAAATAATAACAGTAATGAAATTGAAGTAAGATATGTCATACCAATAGTTTTTTTACTTGGTTCATAATTAGAAAATCCGTCTTTAAATGCGTAATCTCCTGTCTCTTTTAAAAAATCTCTTTCTGCGGTAGTAATCCAAGGCAGTTCTCTATATAACTCTTTTTTTTTAGTTATTAACTCTTCCTTTGTAATTCGATTGCTTCTATATTCATTATTCAAATTTTTAATCGCTGCACGCATTTTATCAACATTGTCATGTTTATCATTATCAGCAGCATAAACACATCTATTGAAACTGTTAAGAATATTTCTCATAAAACTATCCTGATATAATTCTGAATCATTTTTGATAAGATTGTCAATTAGACTGTAATTTTTATTATTAGTATTTTTATTGAATTTGTTATTATTATTAACAAACCATGTAAAAGGTTTAGTCATTATTTTATCACCATTAACATCTCTTTCAACACTATCATTACTGCATATTACTAAAGGTAAAGATTCATCATGCGGTGCTTTTGACATATCAATATGGGTTGCAATAGGAGGTTTAAATTTATCTGTAACATCTCGATTATCAGTTAAATAACCAACATATTTTGACATATTACTACTCGATTTTTTTTTATTAGAAATAATATCAGAGGTCTGTTTTTTATAATAATCATTTAGCTCATCAGAATATTCATTAAAGGAATTAATAGACATTTATATTATAAAAATATTTTATAATATAATATATAATAATGATAAGATATAGACAAAAATTAATTGCTCCAGCTGATTTAGCTACACTTCGACATGTAGATAGAAAAGCAAATCCAATAAGACATTATAGAAGAGGGAATGATTGTTCCTGTGAAATTGTTGAAAAATTACCATACAAAGAGCCAGCATTACTTAATGATAGTTATACAAAAGACTATTGTCCCGCAAGTAGTGCATTAAAGAAAGTAAGAAATTCTGGCGGAAATGCCAGTGTTCAAACAAAAAGTAATTCAGAATATTTGAAAAGTAGAACAATGACATATGATCAGAAAAAATATCATTTCAAGATGTCAGATGAAGATACAGAAAAAAACAAGTATGCATGTATGGATTCTAGTGATAAGCCATGCTGCACTACATGGAAACCAAATAATAGGGGTTTCATACAAGATGGTGCTGTAAGTAATAGCACATATCTAAATAAGAAAAAATATAATACAATACAATCTGTTGCTAATTCAATGAGTCATTTCGACCATGCAACAATGGTTGCTCATGCATATTCGGGTAGAAGTGAAGCACCATTTTCATTGAAATCAAAAATGGATAATAGTATGACGGGATTATTTAGAAGAAAAGGTAATAAAAATAGTATTAAACCTGGTTGCGTAAAGTGTATTTAAATTAATTTACTAAAATCTAATTTAGTATATAGTTCAGTTTCTAACAAGATTTTTATTATAAGGTATATTATTTTTTATACACCACTGAACACACTTAGATACATTCGTTTTAATCATTTCATCAATCTTATTTTTGTTATCATTTTTATTATATCTCAATAACTGTATTGTATTATTTATAACATTAATTTGAAACTGACATAATACATTTAAGATTTCTTCCATCTTACTTATGTAAAAGTAAGGTAAACTAATCGAAAAAAATGAAAAAATGATTTTTTTATTATTCTGAAAATCATTATTCTCAATTATCTCAATAAATTTCGGAACATATTTCTTTGTTGATTTAAACTTGAATTCTTTACATATAATATATTTTTCAGAATTTGCTAATCTACTTGTTTGTGGTTTGAAAATATATACTTTGTTGTAAAAAAGACTCAACAAAAAAATGTAGTCTTGTGTTGACTTTAAAAACATATCAAAAATTTTTAAAATAAATATTCCATTTTGTTTTTGCATTGTTAAAGCATAAATTATTTGACCCAATATTAGTTTATTACTAATTGTCTCTTGATTATTAAAATCCACTGAGAAATCAAATCCACCATCTCCAGTAATAATTTCAAAACTATTAGAATAATGTTTAGCACAATAAATAAAATTATTTGGAACCAAAATATTTCCAGTTTTATCTTCCCCAGTTTCAATAAAGACATTCTTGTTATTTTTTAAAAATTTTTGGCTTTTTTTCCACCCGGGTGTGCTTTCATCATCATTTACCAATGTCATACCATAATACTTGTCATTAATATTATTTCTTAATAATGAAATTGCTTCAATAAACCCACCAGGTCCTTCGCATATATGAAAACTTTGTATAGGATTGTCATAATTAACCAAAATATCAAAAATATTTGCAATTTCAATAAATTTAAAATATGAGCGTGACAATGGCTTACATTTAGATACAGAACATTTCTGCTCAGGTATTTGTGAATGTATATATTCATATGTATTTGTATATTTTTTATATGTATCCCATGAATTAGGAAACTTTTCAATTTCTTGTTTTAATTTTGCAAGATAACATTGCGACGTTTTTAACTTCATTAAATCATGACTATTTGTTATATCTTTATAGGAAACATTAATATTATCATTACTTAATGTATTTGAAATATGTGGCAATAAATAATATGACATCAACTTAATAATAATAAAAAAATATATTTATATAGATAATTACATAAATATAATCTACCTCATAACACTTTAACTATCTTATTTTTTCTTTAATTTAATAACTGGCTCATCATCAAAATCATCGTTTATATCTGTTTCAGCAACATCCAACACAACAGCTTTTGTATCGACAGTTTTAATCTTTTTAAAGATAAAATACTTATTCATAAATGATATTTGCATTTCATTTGAACTCATGTTATCAGCATTACCGTATCGTTTAGTGCCCTTGCTACTTTTTATTTCATGCAACATTTTTTTGTGTAGACTACTAAAATTACCAACCGAAGATGGCACATCAATGTCATTACATTCACTCTCGGTTAATTTTACGAATCCATAATTTTCTAAAATCCTAGTTAAATAATTGAAATTAACAAGATATTCTCTGAATTTTTTATTGATAGTCTCGGCAAGAACATCAATGGCATATCCAAGACAACTAGAATCATTATTGAAACTTGTATTATCATATTGTTTTGTTATTTCAAGCAAAGTTTCGCCATCTTCATTTATTATTATTGATTCACCTTTAGTCATCGTTTGAAATTGATTGAATATTTTTGAACCATCATAGCAAGTTCCTACAAAATAACCACCGACTTTTGTATTTTCTGATAGATTCTGCATAAATCCCTTTAATGAAACCTGGTCTTCAAAGAAATAGTGCAATGCAAATTGACACGAAGCAATATCAAATCCATTAATTGCTTTACCATATTGTGCCTTTACACCCTTACCCAATTGTTTTTCTGAGTTTGGACCTACACCAACTACTGCATTATATATTATTTTATCTTTTTGCGAGCGCAATCCTTCACCGGTCTTAAAATTATATATACTATTGCCAATAATAAATAGTGCTCGTAAATCTGTTTTAAACTTATTATAATCTTCAATAAAACGAACACATGCACCATCTTGTTTATTTTCAATATTATCTTCTGAAATATCAACACCTAAAATAAATGATAATTTACTAGAACGCCACTTTGCAATGTCTCCCGCTTTTCCAACTGCAAAATCAATGAGAGTATTTCCTGGATTTGAAACACTACTAATTAATTTACTCTTAATATATTTGTTGTGAAAATCTCTCATTGCTTGTGTCTTAGATTTCTTTTTACCTCTATTGTAATATACAGATGATTCAATATTTGTAGGAATATCTTCACCAGTCCTTAACATATTTTCTGTAATTGGTTCATGAATAGTTTTCCAATTATTATTTGCAACTTCATAATCATTACCATAGACAGTCTCACCGGCAAGATAAAGTGCAGTTTTATCATATCTTACACGAATAGGAATCCATCTCCACTTTGATTTATTTTCCATAACATATTTAAATTCAACAATTGTTTTATCAGTAAATACTTCACCTTCTTCTGTCATCATCTGATAAGTGCCATTAGAATCTTTTACCAGCTTAATATTGCATATATGTGCTTCATCATCTGTAGGATTGGTTGGGTAAAATGCGGCAGGTTTATAAGACTCTTTGGGATTTCTAATAATGATATTATCATCAATTACGTCTTGACATGGATTTAGAATTTTAGAACGGAAACCACAACGCAAAGTCAGTGTTTTGTATTTTATTCTTTGATTTTGGTCAGATAAATTTTGACCAGTTTCAACAATATCACTAATAGAATCATAACCTTGTTCGTTTTTAACAGTCGTGACGAGGAAATCGTTCGTGTTAAATTCAGGTGGCTTCCATTTCATACAATACATCCAAGTCTTTTTTTTATTTTCAATAGGTTCTCCTTTAGCATTTTGCCCTACTGGAATTAGTGCAGGTGTAAATATCAATCCATCCGTTTCATATTCATATAATCCAGAATCAACATCGGAGAGAATCTTATTACAATGTGCGAATATGGAAGGGGAGTTTTTATCAACAAGATAGAAAGTTTTTGCTTCAATGCGCAAATAATTTATAACACTAGATGTTTCATTTTTAACACTTACTTTCAATAATCGAATAAATTTAAGAAGATTAGAGTATCTTGTTTTTGCACCGGCTTCTTTAATATGTAATGGGAGAGACCTTTGGTCTTCAGAATTCATAAAGTAAATATCGAATGCCTTATAGACATTGATATATTGTTTTTTTTTGTCATACAAAATATGTTCTCCATCGATAAGAGTATTAAAACAAGATTTTTCTTCGGTTTTCATTCCAGAATATTGAAATTTCATACTTGTGTTAATGAGATAGATTTTACCAACGTCATCAATGAATAAGAGTTTTCTTAATCCATCTGCTTTTTCAGTAACAGTATAATCTTCATTAATATTAATTTCACCTTTATTTTCAGTGGCAATATTATGTAATTGTAAAGTGACCTGACTTGGTCCAATAAAATTTTTACTGAAACCTCTGTCTTTTGTAATTTTTTTAGCATGATTCATTGCTTCTTCTTTAATGTCTTTTCTAACAAGAGGTTTTTTACGTTCAATCAAATTCATATAATTTAAAAGTGCAATATTTTGCTCTCTTAAACCAATTGGATAATTACTTTCTTGAATACCAGACAGAACATGTTTAATAGTTTTCTTAAGATTAGCCAAAACATTTTTTCCTGACTCATCTGACTGCAATACTTCAATTTCAATCTCATGATGTTCTGGTTGTGCGAAAACGTCTGCGTTTTCAATAGTGTATTCAGGAATATATCTGTTAAATTTACCAGTTGTAGTGTGTGAATTTTTAACAATAGTTAAATCAACACGAATATAAGGGTAATTTTTATGTGTAAGAGAAAGACGACTGATATAACGAAATAATTTCTTGGTGTTTTTCCATTCAGCAAAGATTCTCTCTTGAATTTCAAGAGAGTCTATTTCATCTTCACTTTGCAGTGATGTGCGAAATGAGAAATCATCATTATCAACAGGTGGTATCATTTCACCATTTGCATCTTTTAGGTATTTTTTGTCGACAAACTTGAAACTGTTTGGATTAAGCTTACCAAGCATATTAGATTTACAATATTGTGAAATGTTTTCTATTCCATTAATATCACATCGAATACTTTTCTTATCAAGTGTAATTCTTAAACGTGTTTCAGGATTAGTAGAATCAAATGTAAAACCTAATGATAATAGTTTTTTAATAACTCCGTCATAATTTATTTTAGTTATACTCTTATCTTTTGTTCCAAACCTAACTTCAAATTCCTTGTTGTTAGGTGATTTATCTTCTAAATAAATGGAAAGAAGACGCTCCATTGTTATATATATAATAATATATTATATTAAAATCAATTTTTTTTAACTTTATGCAAGTAGCAATAATATATCATTATACAATTCTTGTTTTGTTTTCCTTTTATCATTGTCATTAAGAATATTAATATCAAGTTTCAGACAAATGTCTTGTAGCTCTTCAGATTTATAACTGGAGACAGCTTTAATGTATTTGCTGATGCCGTCCATTTTACAATAATTATTTCTATAAAAATCGAGATTTTCTTTTTGTGTATCAATGCAATAATCTCCATTTATGAATGTAATAATATTTGTTATTGAATTGCCAAAGGATTCCTCAATTTCATAATAGAAATTTTTATTAATAAATATAACGTCGATTTCGTAGTAAATGCAAAACATAAAAAATACCTTAATATCTATAGTTTTTTCATTTATAAGAATATCTTCAACTTCATTACGTTTTAATTTGTATTTTTTTAGAAGATGTTTATTCTCTCTTACAATATTTACAAAATTAATTTTGAATTCTTTTTCAATAGAAAAATGTTTATCATCAATTAAATCGTAATCTTCTTTACTTTTATATAATATGTAAAAACACCAGAACAATTTATCTTTTTGTTTTGGTGTAATGTATCTATTGTTTTGATGATTTATTTTTTTAGTAATTTTTTTATTTTCTTCTCTTGTATGAATATCGTTATTTGAAGTAAATTTTAAAAATAATTCATTAGTAAGAGCATATTTATCTAATTCACGATAATCAAATTTCACCATTTATATCATTATTGGTGTTGTCTTTATCTTGTTTATCAGATTTATTCTCTTTAAAGTATGTTTCAATATAATTATTTTTTAGTTTTTCGTTTGTTAAAAGGATATTTTCTTGGGTTTTAAGATGCTCAATGAAATTTTCAATTTCAGATATAACACTTTCATCAAGATTAGTAAGATTTATAAATACACCATTTTTATTTTCATTAATATTTATATTTTTAACTTTTAAAATTCTTAAAATTTGTATTTGCTGTTCTTTCTCAAAACTTTCAATGATTTCTTTAATGTTATTTAGTTTAGCTGATGATTGAATACTGGATTCCATTATTATTTTATTTAAAAACTTTTTAAATAATTTATAAAAAAGTTTTTATTAACATAAGAAACAACATTTACGCACGCGTTTATTTAATTTGATTTTCTTTTTCTCAACATCTACGAATGTATTAATAGCAGTAGGAATCATAGATTTAACAATTGGTTCATAAAATTCCATCTCTCCACTATTAGTTTCATCTAATAATAAAAGCATAGAATCAATAATTAATTGTCTTTTCTGAAAACCGGTCATTTTTCTGTATGTAGCTAAATATTGCATGCACTCAATAACAACATCTAACATATTGTCTAATCCAAAACCATTAGGATACTTTGAAATTAAATAATTTTTTAAATCATCAGCAGATTTTGCAACACGACGAACATTTTTACGAACAACTTCGCTACCATCATTTAACTGAATTTCCATCTCATCTAAAGAATCACTAACAATAGCATTTTCAGGTTCTACTTCTTTACTTGACATTATAATATATATTTAGAAAAAAATTATCTAGACAATTCTAAATATATTTATAAATATATATTTTTAAAATTAATATGAAAACTTTCTAATCTTCAATTGTTAAACGAGGCTTGGAAACAGTCGTTCTTTCTTCCATTTCTGCAATAACAGATATGAAGTTGTCATTAAGTTCAAAACGCTGTCCTACTACTCTTACATTAATAATATCACCTTCTGATAATTTTGCAAAAGTTGGATGTTTAAAATGATGGTCTCTTGCTAAAAATACGATAACCGGAGACTTTTCTTCATCAATTTCTGCACGAATTCCTGCTTTTGTAATATTTTTTACGACACAATCAATATACATTCCCTCTACAGGAAAACATATTTCACATTCAAACATGATGTCAAATTTTACTTTGTTTGCTTCCATAATTCCAGAACTATATTGAAGAAGTTTACATGAATTTTTTTTTATGTAACCTTCTAAAATACACTTGTCTTCATATCGTTTAATTATCTTTGATAAAAGTAACCTTTGAATATCATTTGTAATTTTATCATAAGGAATAGTAATTTTCTTACTGATTACACCTTTTGAATACAAACGACTGTTGCTCGCCATTATATTATAGTTTTATTATAATTATTTATTTATTTCAATATTATTTTATTATAAAAAAACAGAAAAATAAACAACAGAAATTAAACAACAAAAAATAAACAACAGACAATTTACTTATTACTTTTACGCAGCTTTTCTAATGTATTCTTACTCATTTCGTGTTCTATATCTGTAAAAAACCAAATCTTATTATCTCTCTTTTCATTATTGTAATGTCTTAATACAATTTCATAGACACTACATAAACCATGTTGATTATCAATTTCTTTATTCACAATATATTTCTCAATGTCAGGAATAACAGTTTTTACTTCATTTCTTGTTTTATGAACTGTTTGATTAGCACAATCTTTACCTCTAAAACTTTCAAAAATATTAAATATTTTAAAAGTATTTTTTGCAGAAGTTTTGTTAATTTTCTTGAGAGAACCATAATTTGTATTAATATTACTACATGTTGGATTACCACATGAATATTTTTTAGAAAACTCAATAGCAAATTCTGGAATCTTTAATAATGTTTTAAATTGCTGTTTTGGTTGTTCAATAACTTCATTTGCTTCGCTGAATGTAAATAATGACTGATTATCATCAGCATTGTCATTATATAATAATATGAATTTAGTATCATTGTATGTAAAAATATATCTTTCGAAATACTCTTTAATATAGGTTTCAAAAGTCTTAAAATTTTTGTAGTCTATAATACCAAAATCAAAATCTTTGTATTCCATGTTGTTAAAAATAATGTTAAGTATCATTATCTTGTCCTTAGTAATTAATTCTTCAACACAATGGTCGATTATATAATTAAACAATTGTTTTTTTGTGATTCCGCTTTCTATAAACTTTTCTTTTGACGCGCTTAGATATCTATACCAACTTTCGTCGCTTTTAGGGTCGATTTCTTTTATTAGTTTAATTATTTGTTTCATTCCATTAAGATTATTGTAAAAAGCTATAAACATTTTACTATACATTTTTTTCAATAAATCAATATAATTTGTAATATCATTTTTGATGTCTAAATTTTGTTTCTTACTTTTATTTTGTATTTTAATTTCTTTCATTTTATAATCAATCGGTTTTAATACAGAGTCAACTGTAATTTTATCAAGTTCATTAGGTTTAAAAAAATAGTATTCTTCTATATTTATTAAAGAGCCTCTTCTGTTAAATTTATCCAATAATACATTACTGTCGTCATTTATAATTGTTGAAAGTGCATTATCAATTTGTTCATCAGAATAATTTCTAAGTTTTCTAATATTATTAAATAAATCAACTCTAGAATAAAAATATTTCTCTTTAAAAAGTTTTTTAATCTTATTAATAACGCTATCTACATTCGTAATAATAAAATTATCATTAAATGTTGAATCATCAATTTTACCATTTGACAAAATATTACGATATTTTTTAATAGTTTCAGGTGATAAATATTGACACTTTTCCATATAATCACACATTGCTGAGTAAGGTTTATCGCCAACTTTATAAGTAATATTTTTTCCAGTGCTGAGAGATTGTTTAACTTCCATATTCATCATTTCTTCCGTAAAGCTATTTTGCTCTACATTTAAAATACTATCAATTGAATTTTCTTTCAATATTCGCGTAATTTTTCCAATCTTAATTGCTTTTTCTTCAGCTTTCCTATAAATATATAAATCTACTGCTTCATTATTTTTCATAATGTTAAGCAAAGTTCCATGAAAGAATATTTGAACATTTCTTTTAGGAAATGGTAAAGATAAATGGCTAAATGTTCTTACGCCTCGTCCTACAATCTGGTCAGGACGATTTAAATTATACCAAGGCTCCATTAAGTGTATTTGTCGAATACATTTGAAATCGATGCCTTCTGCACCAGCTCTAGATATAATAATAATCTTAATTATTTCACCATTTTTATTATCTTCACGCGTAGCAGCTTTAATTTCTTCATCATTATTTGGAGAATATAGTTTATTACCTGAAATAACAATATAGCCACCTTTTCTATCTGTTGGAGGATTTTTAAATAATGACTTTGCTTTCCCGAATCTTTGGTATCCAAGCTCCTCTATTGCAAGTGCTAATGGAACAACACCACCATCAATATGCTCTGAATATATTAACACTATACCATCACTATCAATTATATTATCACAAATACTTTTAATTTTATTACTATATTTACCCACCTCATCGTAAGAAAATATTGGGCCGTAATTATCAAGTATTTCTTTTTTGTATTCAAAATTAGTAATTTGTTTATCTCCACTTCCTACTTTTTTTTCTTGATATTTCATTGTATTTGATAATCCTTTACTACCAACCAAATATTTGTAATTAAAACTAAAAGAATCACTTTCATCATCATCGCCTCTCATTTTTTCAAATTCTTTGTCAAATTTTACAGATGGAAATACAAAATTTAAGGCTAATAATGGGTCTTCTAAATACGTATAACCAAATGCATCTTGGTCTTCAAAAATGATTCGGTCATCTTCCATTCTTTTTTTTAACTTATCAATAATAAAATTGTAAGCTTTTTCTTGATACTCTCCGATATTATTTACATATACTTCAATATGCTTTATCTTATCTTCAATCGGTTGGTTATTTAAAAGTAATTCAGGATATTTATTAATTAAATTTGATTTTTTAGCAAATTGTGATGGATAAATTTTAAATGGAAATGTATAAGGATTATCACCTCTAACAAAAGATACATAACCACTTGATTGCTCAATTAAATTATCATAACCAACTTCTTTTACCTTTTTTCCAGTTATTAAAGTCTTAAGTTCGCCATCTTTTGTGAAAACGTCTGACATATTTATAGGTGGTTTATTATCATTTTTATTTAAAATATTTAATAACCAAACGATTTCTGTTGGATTATTATACATAGGTGTTCCAGATAGCAAGCACAGGCGCATTGTTTTTGTTCTCTCAACAAGTTGGTCTAACATATCAACAGCCAACTTCATTGTGCCTTGTGTTCCAATTCTAATATTATGTGCCTCATCAATAATTAATAATGTATCATCAAAATATCCGCGAATTCTCTGAGTTTTTTTTTCTTCGTCTTCATCAACACTTAGTAAAGACTTGATTTTATTTGCGAATTTAGTATAACCTACGAAAATATAGTTATTTGTAATTAAACGATTAACAAGTTTAACAATTTTTTCCTTACTAATATCGGAATCATTTGTTGGATTAACTTCATTTAACAATTTTGTTCCGGTGCAACCTCTAATTGTCCATTTATTGCCAACAAGTTTAAGATTATTTTCATTAAATAACTGTGCTTTGAAATTATCTTGCACGTTAGGTGATGCAACAATAATAATTTTTTTATTACTACCTATTTGATTGTTATAATCACGCATTTCTTCTGCAATACTTATAGCAGAACATGTTTTACCTGTTCCTAAATCATGAAACAATAATAGACTGTTAAAAGGAGATTGTAATGATAAAAAATTTCTTACAAATAACTGGTGAGGTGCTAGCTCGAAATCTGCATTTCGCAATTCTTCGCCATACGTTTCAATCTTAGCAAGCTGTTCTTCTTTAGAAAGTTTTTTATCAAAACCCACATATTGATGCTCATTGAATTCTTTTTTTAATGCAATAATTTTATTAAAATCAGGATTATCAAAAGTTGGATATAATTCATCATTTGTAGCCATTTATATAATTAGAATATTTTTATTTTATATCGTATCTAGCAAATATTTCTTCCATATTTGTTATTATTTGCTTTCTTTCAATATTATAATTTCTAATAGATGCAAGAGCATCTTTCGTATTTTTCCATTCTAATTTACTTACTTCAGATTTTTGAAAACAATTAAAATCTGTGAAATTAATCATTTTCGCAATGTAGTAGGTGTGTTTATATGATTTATAATTTGAGCCGATAAACGTTTCATCAAATGGAATCAAATTATTAATTATTTGAATATTTTCTTTATTTATTCCAGTTTCCTCTTGAAATTCTCTTATGGCACATTTTATATCAGTCTCCATATAATTCCGCCGTCCTTTAGGAAATCCCCACTCGGGTTCGCACCATGTTGTATTACTTTCTGCTATTAATGTTTTAAGATTATAATACTTATTATCCATAATAATACCACTTTGTAAAAGTTTAAATTTTTCTTGAGCAGCTGTTTTTTCAGTTTTATACTGATTATTTACATATTCGCCCCATAATTTGTTCCATAAATCATTAAAATTTGATGTTAATAAAGCATGTTTCTCATTCATTGTCATTTCATTAATAATGTTTAACAGATAATCTTTACTTGTAAGATTGTATTTTCCTCGCATAAAATCAACATAACCAAGACTGTCTTTTCTACGTATCATTAAATATTTCACCTCTTCATTCGGTTCTTTATAAAAAACAATTAAGCCTATACTAGTAATTGGTAATTTACACTGGTGAAATAAATGTCCTCTTAAACCACAATTATTACAGAAATTATTATTATTCATCTTTATGTATTTTCACTTATCTTTTTATATTATTTAATTTTAATGGAATACAATCCAAGTGTATGGGGACCTCATTATTGGTTTTTTTTACATTCAATAGGATTTACATATCCTGAATTACCAACAGATGGTGAAAAGAAAAAATATTACAATTTAATAACATGTTTGCCAACTTTTATACCTAATAATGCAGTAGCGGCAAATTTTCAAAATTTAATAGATGATTATCCAGTATCATCATATTTGAATTCAAAAGATTCCTTCTTAAAATGGATACATTTTATTCATAACAAGATTAATAAACAAATAGGAAAAGATGAAATTTCATACATTGAATTTATAAATAACTACAATAATGAATATAAACCAAAAGACATTAAATATAAAGAGAAGATAAAAGAAAGAGAGAAATATATATTTTTGTTTTTAACAACATTATTAGTGGCATATTCAATATATAATATTAACTATATGTAAGTATGCCAACATTTAAAGCATTTAAAAAAAATAGTGGCAAAAAAAGTAGAAGAAAAAAAATAAAAACATGTTTATTTTTTGATAAGTATATAGGAAAGTTAAACTATGAAAAAAGCGAGAATCAGAAAGGTGGGAAAGCAATCATGTATGGCTCTATTGGTTGTGTTTTTTCTCCTGCAATATCATGTAAAACAAAAAAATTAAGTGATTCTGAAAAAAATAGATACATATCTAAATTGATGTTGCATGACGAAGCAAAGAGAGAAATAGAGAAAGTAAATCTTATTAAAAATCGATTAACTATACTTAAACCAATATACAGAAAGTATTTACCAATTCTCTCTACTTATTTGTGCAATAAACCAGATATAACAAAATCAGATTTAGAAAACATTGAAATCTGTAAAAATGTGAAGGGTATGCAAAATATCAAAAAATATGATGTAAAATTATTCAAGCATTTTTCAATATTAAACATGTTAAATTCCGGTGAAGATTTATTTGAATACCGAAAAAATAATTCATTTGCAAGAACAACTTCAACAAAGTTAGTGAATAACTTTCTTTTAAAGTGTATTGATTTTTTTGTAGAATGTATTTTTGTATTAAATAAAAATAATATTTATCATTTTGACATTAAAATTGAAAATATTACATACAATAAAAGAGAGAATTGCTTATCGCTTATTGATTTTGGAAGAGCAATAATAAGCAATAATGATTCTATAAAACAAAATGGCATACAAAATATCGCTCTCGATTTCAATATTTTACCGCAGATATTACTTTTGTATGATGATACTTCTTTTTTTGAATGTGAAATAGAAATGCAAGAATACATTAAAACAAAATATGATAATTCAATTAATGGCGAAATTGCTTTGAATGAATATTCAAATATTCTTCGTATTAATAAAAATAATATAATAAGAATTTTTGCCAAAATATTATATAAAATTTACATCAACTATCGTCTTGATTTAATAGAAAATAAAAATGCATATTTTCATGATATATTTAAATGGAATGTTGACATATGGAGTATGCTTTTGGTTTTAAATACAATGTTTTCTGGAACAGTATATTCAAACGATATTAAAAATATAGCAAAAGATTTCTTTGAAAAAAGTTTTCAAAACAAAGTTGATTATGACACAATACAAAATCAGTTAAATGCTTTAATTAAAAAATAAAAAATCTAAGCATTAAGTAATATGAAATTTGAAATATTACTTTTAGGAATTACAGCATTTTTAGTAGCAAACGTTTATCATGATGGTAAGTATCTTAAGATGGTTGTATCATGGAAAAAATATTATCAGATGGCATTAATATGTTTTATAAGTCTCTCTTTTTATATGTTTGTAAAACGGCATCCAAAAAAAACAGGTGAATTAATAAGACATTCTAATGAGTTTATTAAATATATGCCAATGGATAGAGAAGCATCAAGTTTTATTACACCAATTTTAGATTTTACGTCTAAAAGTCAAATGTTTGGTGAAGAATATATAAGTCCTCAGCAACGAAGAATGATGCAAAGTGGTGGAACAAATTATGATGGTTTAGTCCCGGTTAAAACAAAACGTTCTGTAAGCGAAACTAAGAAAAAATACGTCGCATCTCAACAAGATTGGAAATGTGGTCATTGCAGTAATACTTTGTCAGCATGGTTTGAAGTTGATCATAAAATTGGATTAGAACATGGTGGCAGTAATCATGTTAGTAATTTAGTAGCTTTATGTAGAGAATGTCATGGAGAAAAAACAGGAATGGAAAATTTATAATATATTTTAATTTAAAATAATATAATATAATACAGCAGATTATATTATATTAATAATATAAGTGCAATGAGTAATAATACTAATAAAAAAGAAGAAGATATATGTTTTAAAAAAGACAATAGTATATTTTTAAATTACTTTGTAAACTTACCTATAAGAAAGATTTATGAAAATTATGACATAGATTTCTGTAAAGGAGGTCCTTCACCAATAGGAAAAAATGGAAAACCACTATTTAATGGAAAGACTCGAGAAGAAATGTTATATACACTTCAAAATAAATTTTTAGATTATATATTTTTAATAGTAAGTATTATTTATTTTTTTATAATGCATTTTTTCTTTAGTACATTATTTGTAAGGAGTATTTCTGAGAAAGAAGCATATGATAAAGATACAAAAGAAAAATCATACTCTTTTGTTAGAATACTACAAGTATTATTAAAAAATGTAGAGCAAAATGCAATACCAACAGCAATTATGATATATATCGTATCATTTATTGGTTTTATGTATTTCAAGTTAAATTTATTATCAAGTGATGAATTAGATAAAAAAATTGAATCTGACAATTTTCCAAGAACAAGCACTGAAGAAATAATAAAAAATTTAAATACTAAATTTAAGAGTGCAGTAGAATCAACAATGAGTAAAAATTCATCAAATGTAAAGGAAAAAGATAAAACTTTATACTCATTTTTATTATTTTTTGCTTATATCACAATAATTTTATATCTTTCTGCTTCTCTCTTTTTATATGTTGTAAAATTTGTTATTAGATTACAATCATTAACATCCAGTTTCTTGTTTTTCATTAACATATTAATTTTGATGTTATTTATAGGCATTGCTTTTAAAATTTTAGAAAATAAATTAGATTTTATACCTAGATTTTTTGCACCACAACAATTAAAATTATTATATTTGATTGCAAAAAATAGCATATTTTATATACCATGTCTAATTACAGATTTAATTGCAAAAACTACAAATAGCACCAATAAAACAAACAGACTTGTTTATATAGTTTTATTTATTGAGATAGTGTTAATTTTAATGAATACAATTATTCCAGTAATTGATAAATGGATGTCTAAACATTTAGGTAGCACAATATTAAATAAACCAGTATATCTTAATAATGATGAAAATTATGGCTTACATAAGTATAAACATGGAAGTTTGGTTTTAAACACCGAAAAAGAGATAAGATACAAAACACAAAGTGAAGATTATGGTCTTTATGACCAAGGAAAACCAAGTCCGGATTTAAAATATCAAGATTTAAATATTTTAGGACATTTAGATATTTTCAATTTATTTGATAGCAAACCAGGTGTAAAAAATGATAGTATTGTATTAGAAAATGAAGAGAGAAGTCGTTTTGACCATAATTATGCAATGTCTTTCTGGTATTATATAAATCCTCTAAATGAAAATGCAAGCTCGACATATTTAGACGATGCTTTAATTATTAATTTTGCGAATCGTCCAAGAATTGAATATAACCATTCTGAAAATAAACTTAAATTAATAATGAAGAGTGGCCCATGGAAAGAGATTGACGCACAGGGTGAATCAAGAATAACAAAAACAGTGATAGAATTAAATAATATTCCATTACAAAAATGGAATCATTTAGTAATTAATTACACAAGTGGAACATTAGATATTTTTATGGATGGCGAATTAGTAGAGTCAAGAGAGGGTATTAAACCATTAATGCAAGAATCAGCAATTGTATCAGGACAAGAAGGGGGTATAAATGGTAGAATATCAAATGTAGCTTATTATAACAAACCTCTTTCAAAGATACTAATAGACTTCTTATATAATGCTAATAAGAATAGTGATACTCCTACTGGTGGTGGATTTTTATCAAACATGTATTTCTTATTAAATACTGAAACAACAGTAGTGGAATCAATTAGGAGGCCAATTGCAGATATTTTAGCAGAAATTTTACCAAAAGAAATTAGTTTTAATTGGCTCTATAAGTTAATAATAAATTTACCGGAAACAACTAGTAGTTATTCATGGTATATAATTGATAAATATATTTATGATTATTATGAAGAAGATAAAAAAGGTATTCTTGTAGATGACAACAAAAAAAGTATGACAGGTTTTGAAATAGATTTAGAATATAGACAAAAACGAATAGAATAAATAATAATTTTTTATTACATTATATTATAAATGGACTTTACTAGAATTGTTTACATTTTAATTGTATTTATAGTATTATATTATTTATTAAGTTGGTTATTTGAATCTTCGGTAAAATTGACAGGTTTGAAAAGTGCAAAAGCAATGGAAGAAATTGAGGCAAGTAAAACAGTGACGAAAAAATCAAATTTTGCATATTCAATATGGTTTAATATTGCAGACTGGTCAGGAGCAGGAGAGTATGGAAATATTAAGCCTCTATTTCAAAAGGGTGATAGTCCTTCACCTAATGGAGAGCCAAATGATCTATTGATAAATACATATTTTAAGAGATACGAAAATAATCTTATGATACAATTTGCTTACAAGGATAATAATTTAGAAATTGCACATCATAATTGTGAAATACATAATATTCCATTACAAAAATGGACCAATATTATTATTTCAGTTAATACAAAAGTAATTGATGTTTATTTGAATGGTAAATTGGTAAAGACGTGCATAATGCAAAAACCACCTGTATTAGGAACTACACAAGAAAAGGTATTTTTAACACCAGGTGATGGTTTCACAGGTGAAACCGCCAATTTCAGATTTTTCTCTGATTCATTAAATCCTCAACAAGCATGGAATGTTTATAAATCTGGATATGGTTCGGGTATTTTGTCTGGTCTTCTTAACAAGTATAAACTAAAGGTTGCATTTATGAAAGATAATGTAGAACATAATAGTTTTATTATTTAAATAAATGGATTATTGATATTATATATAATCTTTAATATATATAATAATGAGTGAAACAGCAAGTTTAGCAGATAAAGTAGATAGTATTACTGATAGTGCTGGTAAAAATGTAGAAGAATTAACTGGTGCAACAAAAGACTTCATAGATTCAAATAACTTAATAACAAAATTTGTTTTTATTTTAGGAGTTTTGCTTCTTTTTCTCTATGGCATGAGAATGTTAATTACTTTTATGTCTTGGTTTTTTATGGCGTCTTCAACACCATATATTTCGAAAGGATTAACAAACCCAGATACTAGATATCAAATTGAAGTTAATCCTAATTTATATGAATCGGTTCCCATTCTTAGGTCAAAAAATCAACGTAAAGGAATAGAATTTACGTATTCTATTTGGCTTTTTGTCGACGGATTAAAGACTGATAATACTACTGGAAATAAATACAGTGCAATATTTAATAAAGGAGATATAGATTATTTAGATATTAATGGTATTTCAAGAATTGCAGCCCCAGGTCTTTACATTTCCGAAAGTTCAAATGTTTTAAAAGTAAGAATGAACGTTTTCCATAATGACCCATTAGGAGGAAATACTTCCCCTACTGATATATATAATGATATAACAATTACTGATATACCTATGAAAAAATGGTTTAATGTTATGATACGTTGTGAAGGAAATATGGTAGATGTTTTTATAAATGGTATGGTAGTAAAACGACATAAGTTGTCCGGAATACCTAGACAAAATTATAATAGGGTATTTTTGACCCCTGATAATCCATTTAAGGGTTATGTATCGGACTTAAGATACTGGAACTATTCATTAGGCACAAATGAGATTTATAATATTATTTCAAGTGGTGCTAATACTAAAAACTTGAAAGCAGAGCAATCTATTGATGGAACATTGCCAAGATATTTGTCAACTTCATGGTTCTTGAAAAACTAATATTTAAAATCATAATATTTAATATGTATTATTATTTTAATGGTAAGAAAGATTATTTTTAAGAATACATCTAATAATAAAAATCAAACAAAAAATATTGCAGTTCCAAAATTAACAGAAGAACAACTTGCACCTATTTTAACAGGAAGAACCACACTTATTTGTAATTATGATGTAAAAATATCAGAAGAAGAAATTTTATTATTGTTAAGACCTCTAGTAATATCAAAAGAAACAATTAATAACGATAGTAATAACAATAATAATAACAATAATAATAACGATAACAATTATAATAACAATAATAATAACAATAACGATAATAATAGTAATAACGATAATAATAATAATAACGATAATTTAGTAAAAAATGTATTAGAAGACCTTATTGTTGGTGATACAAAACGTTTTATATTAATTAAATATGTTGTAAATGAAAATGAACAAATTGACAGTGCTGAAGATTTATTTAGAGAGCAGTTTATAGGAATTTCAAAAAATCAACAGTATGCAAATATTAGACCAAATTCCACTAATAATAAATTTTTAAATACAAATTATAGCGTTAATAACAATTCAATAATTAAATCGGTATGTACTGATGGTCGTTATATAAATGCAGTAAAGACATATGATATACTGCTATCACAACGAATGCATAACAAAACGCTAAATGATTTTTTAGATAATTTTAAAATTCAATATACAGATAACGAATTTAACAATACAGGTTCGGAGTCATTTGAAAATCTATATATTCCTTCAATAAATGAAAATGGTTATTATTTATATGGTAATTTTTTTGGTGTATCTAATAATACATTATCAAATCGTTTTTGGGTTTTACCAAATGAATTTAAAAAAGATGGTATAACTTATGAAATATATAATTCAGAAAATGGCACAGATTTAACACCAGCAACACGAATTTTTTCTAGTTATAATGAATTTATAAATAGAGTATTATCATTTGATATTAATAATAATGTAATTACTTTAAATTATGATGGTAGTATTATACCAAAAAGTGCATTATTTCTTCCACAACATAATGATGTGCAAATTGTAAGCATTAATAATAATGGTTTTAATAATGTAGATTCAAGTTTTAGTATAACAATAAAAAGTCCTGTAACAGGCAATGATTTAAATAATATTATATTAAATCGTCCATTTAATAATAATGAAATTTATAATGTAAGCGATTTTATCGACGGTAATAAAAAAATGGTTATAAAATCAATTCAAAACGATAAAGTTACTTTACAAAACGATTGGTTTATAACAAATAGTCATGCATTTAGTGAATCGAAAGAATGGAATACTGCACCATATAATACTAATATATATAGAAACGTTAAATTATTTAATGAAAATAGTAATACCTTTAAAATAAAATGGCCAACAACTAACAATAGTTTTATGTTTATCAATAATTTAATTAATAATGAAACAAATTTATTATATTCAAACAATGATTTTATTGGTCATTTTGATGATACTGAGAATGGGATAGATTTTGAAATAATAAAATCTACAAGGACAACGGTAACTATAAAAGCAACAACAAAAAATTCAAATATTTTAGAATTAAATTTTACAAACATTAAAAATGATAAGGATGGAAAACTTTATTTTGCATCATTTGTTTCAAATACAGATGTTGTAGATGTTAATGGAAATTTAAGAGCAAATGGTTCAGGTGCTCTTTATGATATTTCAATTGTATCTGTAAATAATGTTGAACGATTTTCAGACGTTGAAAATTTAGAATCAAGTGATGAAATATTTATAAATCGTAGAGAGAATAATGGAAATTTAATGTCTAGTGTAAGTTTTAAAAATAATTTTATAGATGGAATAATAGGTTTCTATCATGAATTAGATTCTACAAAAACGATACAGTCTAATACAGGATTTTTTAATACTGAAATTAGTGGTATAAATGAAAGAATAGGAGCATATATAGAAAAATTTATAAATATTAATTGGTTTAGTAATATAATTTCTGAAGCAACAACAAATACAAGTTTATATGATACAGCTTTTAATTATGAGTTAGATTATACACGAGATTCGACTGACCCTTTTAAAGGTATTAACGGAACATTTAATTTCTATATTAAAAGTTTAAATAATGTTAATTTTTCAGAATTCAGATTTAATAATATTGATTTTGAAAATTCAACATTTGTTGGTTGTAATTTTACAAATACAAAATTTACAAATTGTAATTTTACTGGTTGTAATTTTGAAGATTGTAATTTTACAAATATATTTAGTAAAGATTGTAGTTTCAATGATTATATAGATACTTTGGTTAATCCTCAAATTAGTAAAAAATTACCTTATAATAATACTTTTTTAAATGGTAAAATAATAACAGAAACAATGAGCAATGATTATAAAGATTACGTGACAATTACTTTTAGAAATTTTGACGGTTCATACAATGATAAAATTACAGCTTTACCATCTAATTTACAAAATAAAAATATAAAGAACTTTATAGATTTATCAAGTAGTCGAGTTGATTATTATAATTTAAGAGCTCTTATGAATGTTGAAACAGGGTATAGATTTGATATTAGTTTAACACAAGTATTGTATAATGGTTTTACAGGTTTTGCTACAGAAGAAAGGAAAAATAACTTTTTTTTAAATAATAAATCAGCAAACACAGAATTAAATAATCCAAAATATTCTCCATTATATAGTGAAAATTTGGAGAGAAATTTGGATACTCCGGTAATGTTTTTAATAAGCGAAGCATCAGAGTTTTTAAATACAAAAGAAGTTAGTGACTATTTTAATATAGAGATTGATACACCTTTGAGTGAAATAGATATTAGTTATGTTGATAAAAATGATATACTTTCTGAAACAAATATTGAAAATGTTCCTTTACAATTATTTTTTAATGAATTGAAAAATCCACAATTAAATGGAAATTTTAATAGAATAATAGATGAAAATTTTTATGAGCATCAATTTCAGAAAGATTTATATAATAAAAATGCAATAAAATTGTGTGGTTTAAAAAGTTTGTTGACAAGTGATTTTAAGCATAATGGAAGTTGGGAAATCTTAAAATATCCATATAATGGTTATAATAAACAGGATACAATTTGTAGCTATCCAGATATGACATTAAATTCATCTATAACAAATTTATATAATGTAAATATTGTTAATGGACCACTATCATATTATCAAATAGATATTAGTTATACAAATGAAATTCTAAGTGATTATCCCAAACGTGAAAACACGTCAGTAAATTCAAGATTTTCAAGTTTGAGAATTAGAAAAGTAAATCCAAATTATAAGTATACGGAGGGTTCTACTGAAAATTCTAGACAACAATTTTTAAATACTGGAAATCAATATATTAATCATCAGGTATATTCAAAATATGACATTTCTTTTGGTCAGCCAGAAAATATTAATAATATGGAAATGATAGATTATGTTATCTAGTAAGAAAATGATAGATTATGTTATTAAATAATTTTAAAAACTTTTCATTTTAAAATTAATTATTGTCTAAGAGATGGATTTATACATAAATCTTTTGATGGAAATACATTTCCAGACATACACTCATGCGATGTTCCTACTTCAACGCAACTTCTAAAACCTCTATCTTCGCCAACATAACACCATCCTTGATTTCCACTAAGACTATTTTGAATAGAGCTACCTGCATCATCTGCAATAAAATCTGCATTTGTTTTTGCAACATTTTCTTTTACTTTTTCAAAAGAGTCAAGAAGGTCTGTTCTATCAACATATGGAGGTTTATCGGGTAATTTTCCATTAGGTCTAATATCTTCATTAATATTCACAGCATTTTTTTTCTTTTCTACTAATTCTGCATCAGTATTTTTTAAAGCATCATTAGCATTTTTAGTCTGTTCGCTTACTAAATCAACAGTATTTACAACAACATCTTTTGCAATATCTGCACCAAATTTAGTTCCTTCGGCAGATGTTTCGACAGTTTGTTTGATTGTCTCACCAGTGTAAAATCCAAATATTCCCCCAATAGTTTTTATCATTGGTCCAAATATATCGGCAAAAGTTTGTGTAACAACAGCAGCATA
>Ga0160423_10000952_pt1 | contig 24111 bp, 16 predicted proteins | sample CRUFie14St8metaG_FD_108191 | JGI IMG/M metagenome (GOLD analysis project Ga0160423, IMG submission 108191) | Marine microbial communities from the Costa Rica Dome - CRUD Field 142mm St8 metaG | ecosystem: Environmental > Aquatic > Marine > Oceanic > Photic zone | place: Costa Rica: the Eastern...
AGAAGTAAAAGATATTGCAGAACTAATAGTTAAAGCAAAGGATTTATAATCTTATGATCAGCGATTTTAAAACTCTTTCTGAAAATTCAAGAATTTGGATATACCAATCCAATCGTTCATTAACACAAAAAGAGAAAGAATCAATATCTAAATTGATTGAAGATTTTTTGAATAACTGGAAGTCTCACGGAGTAAGTTTAAACTCTGGATTTGAGATTAAATACTATCGTTTTATTGTAATTGCCCAAGATCAGAATACTCAAAGTCCCACAGGTTGCGCTATTGATTCTTTGGTACATTTTATTCAAAAATTAGAAAAGTTATATAGTATTACTTTATTAGATAAGTTAAATGTTTCTTACAGACAAGGACGTTCTATTGCTTATAAATCTTTAAAAGATTTTAAAAAAATGGTTAAAAATAATTCTGTAAGTAAAAAAACAATAGTTTTTAATAATTTAGTACAAACTAAATCAGAATATAATAATAACTGGGAAGTTACTGCAGAAGAAAGCTGGCATTTTAGGTTTTTTAATCATTAATTATTGAATAATATTTTATGCGCTATATATTATCTTTTTTTTTTGTAATTAATACAACAACATTTTTTGGCCAGTCACCATTAATCACAATTGATTCTATTTCTCAGAAGAAATGGGTTGATAGTATTTATAATTCTATGACCTTAAAAGAAAAAATAGGTCAGTTATTTATGGTTCAAATTTTTTCTGATGAGAAAAAAATGAGTAAGGAAAAAATTAAAAATTTAATTGAAGATCAGAAAATTGGTGGAATTATTTTTTCTAAAGGCGGTCCAGTAAGACAAGCTAAACTGAGCAACGAACTGCAACAGATTTCTAAAACCCCACTATTGATTGGGATCGACGCAGAATGGGGACTTAACATGCGACTAGATTCAACATATGCATTTCCATGGAATATGACCTTAGGTGCTATAAGAGATTTGGATTTAATTAAAAAAACAGGTAAACATATTGGTGAGCATTGCAAGCGATTAGGAATTCATATTAATTTTGCTCCTGTGGTAGATATAAATACTAATCCAAATAATCCGATTATTGGAAATAGATCATTTGGTGAGAACAAAATAAATGTAACGGAAAAATCTTTGGCCTACATGATAGGATTGCAAAACGCTGGAATTATAGCTTCTGCTAAACATTTTCCAGGTCATGGTGATACTGACAAAGATTCTCATAAAACTTTACCAACAATTAAATTTGATGAGCAGCGCCTTAACGATGTTGAGATTTTTCCTTATGAAAATTTAATTAATAGTGGCTTAAACAGTGTTATGGTAGCACATCTAAATGTACCAGCGCTTGAAACCAAACAAAAATATCCTTCATCTTTATCCAAAAATATTGTTACTAATATTTTAAAATCAAAGCTAAATTTTAAAGGCTTAATTTTTACTGATGCCCTTGATATGAAGGGTGTTTCAACTATTGCTTCTTCAAATAAAATAGATTTACAAGCATTTTTAGCTGGTAATGATGTGTTACTGATGTCTAGAGACGTAATAAAAGGTATTAATGAAATTTATAATGCATTTGATGATGGTATTGTTACAGAGAAAAGATTGTCTGTTTCTGTGAAAAAAATTCTGCAAGCTAAATATAAGTCAGGTTTAAATAATTATAAACCTATTAAAACTAAAAATATTATATCGGATTTAAGCAGGATTGAAGATGATTTATTGTTCTCAAATTTGATTAAAAATTCTCAAACTGTTATTAAAAACAATGAATCTATTATTCCAATTAAACAATTAGATTCGGAAAATATAGCTTATATACCAATGGGCAATAATGATAATAATGTTTTCTATAAAACCCTTCAATTATACACTAAAGTTGAAAGGATTAAAATTAGCAATATAGATGAGGTGGATAAGAAATTAAAGCCTTACACAACAATTGTTGTGGGTTTTCATAAATCAGATTTAAACCCCTGGAAACCCTATGAATTTTCAATGAATGAATTAAATATTTTAGAAAAAATTTCATCTAATCATAAAGTTATTTTGTCTATATTCACTAGTCCGTATTCATTAAATAAAATTCATTTTTTAGACAATATTGATGGTATATTAGTCGCATATCAAAATAATGAGATTTCTCAAAGTATTGCAGCTCAGGTAATTTTTGGTGCAATTTCAGCAAATGGTAAATTACCAATTAGTATACCAGGGTCTAATTTTCGACAAGGAGAAGGTTTTTGTACTGATGAAATTGGTAGACTATCGTACGGAATTCCTGAAAGTGTTGGCTTGAGTACTAAGAAACTTAATAAAATAGATTCTATTGTTGATTTAGCTATTAGTAATAAAATGACACCAGGAGCTCAAATATTAGTAGCAAGAAAGGGAAAGGTTGTTTACAATAAAAGTTTTGGATACCATACTTACAAAAAAAATAAAATTGTTTCTTTTGATAATTTGTATGACGTTGCATCTCTTACTAAAATATTAGTATCTCTTCCATTGCTAATGAATCTTGTAGAATCAGGAAAGGTTTCTTTAGACGATTCGATTGGTGATTTATTATGTAGTTACAAAAATTCAAATAAATCTTTAATCACAATAAAAGAAATGTTGTCACATTTTGCAAGGCTCAAACCCTGGATTCCTTTTTATAAGTACACTCTTGATTCAATAACTTTGAGACAAAATCCTGATTTTTTCAGCTCTAAAAAAACAGAATCTTATCCAATTCAAATATCAGACCGTACATTCTTGAGAGCTGACTTTAAAGACACAATAAGTGATAAAATTATTAAATCTCCTCTTCTAAATAAAAAAAAATATTTATATAGTGATCTTCCATATTTTATAATCAAAGAATTTATTGAATTACACTATGGAGAATCTTTAGATAATTTGATTAAAAGATATTTTTTCAATTCTCTAGGAGCAAACTATTCAACCTATTCTCCTCTAAAATTGTTTAATAAAAATCAAATTATTCCAACAGAAGAGGATAAATATTTTAGATTCGAAACTGTTCATGGTTATGTTCATGATATGGGTGCTGCCATGCAGGATGGTGTTGGAGGCCATGCCGGTCTTTTTACAAATGCAAATGATGTAGCTAAAATTATGCAAATGTTTCTTCAAAATGGTTTTTACGGTGGACAAAAATACATCGACCCAAAAACAATTGATATCTTTAACAAAAGTTATTATATTAAATATGGTAACCGAAGAGGAGTAGGTTTTGATAAACCACAATTAGGAATTAAAGGTCCTACATGTGGTTGTATTTCAATGGATAGTTTTGGTCATTCAGGTTTTACAGGGACTACCACATGGGCTGATCCTTCAGAAGACATTGTTTATGTTTTTTTATCTAACAGAACATATCCTGACTCAAATAATAATATGTTGTTGAAGGAAAATATTAGAACTGAAATTCAAAGATTAATTTATAAAGCAATAATTGATTAAATATGAATATTGGAATTGTTTGTTATCCAACTTTTGGAGGTAGTGGAGTTATTGCCACTGAATTAGGTCTTGAACTTTCAAAAAAAGGTCATACTGTTCACTTCATTACTTACAGACAACCTGTTCGCTTAGAGCTCATAAGTAAAAATGTTCATTTTCACGAGGTTAACGTTCCAGATTATCCATTATTTCATTACCAACCTTACGAATTAGCACTTTCAAGTAAAATTGTTGATACAGTGAAAATGTTTGAAATTGATGTTTTACACGTACATTATGCTATCCCACATGCCTATGCTGCATACATGGCAAAAAAAATGTTGCATGAAGATGGAATTAAGTTGCCAATTGTAACTACGCTGCATGGGACTGATATTACATTAGTTGGCAGTCATCCCTTTTACAAAACTGCAGTTACTTTTAGTATTAATCATTCTGATGCTGTAACTTCAGTTTCTCATAGTTTAAAAGAAGATACTCAAAGATTATTTAAAACCAAAAAGGATATCACAGTTGTTCCTAATTTTGTTGATTTAAACAAATATAAATCTATAGGTAATCAATGCCCTAAAGGAATTTTAGCCAGAGACGATGAAAGAGTAATAACTCATATTAGTAATTTCAGAAATGTTAAGCGTATTCCAGATGTCATAAAAATTTTTAATACCATAAGAAAGCAAATTCCATCAAAATTATTAATGATAGGAGAAGGACCTGAGCGTGAAAACGCAGAAAAATTATGTTTTGATTTAAAAATTGATAATCATGTCTTATTCTTAGGAAATAGCAATGAAGTAGATAAGATCCTTTGTTTTAGCGACTTATTTCTTCTTCCTTCTGAGACAGAAAGTTTTGGATTATCTGCACTTGAAGCAATGGCATCCGGTGTTCCTGTAATTTCTAGCAACACAGGCGGTTTACCAGAAGTAAATTTAAACGGCTCCTCAGGATATTTAAGTCCAGTGGGTGATGTAAAGGATATGTCTGAAAAAGCTCTCAGTATTTTAAAAGATCCTAAAATACTTTTAAAATTTAAGAAAGCTGCAAAACTTAGAGCCACAAAGTTTGATGTTCATCAAGTCGTTTCTAGCTATGAGGCAGTTTACAACAAAGCATTAAAAAATTGTATATCAATATAACAACTAATATTGATTGTTTTATTAATTTTACATCTTATTTATAACCAAGAGGTTTACTAATATGGCAGGAAATACATTTGGAAAAATTTTTAAACTAACAACTTTCGGTGAATCTCACGGCAAAGCAATTGGTGGAATTATTGATGGCTGTCCTGCAGGAGTTTCTGTAGATTTTGACAATATACAATATGAAATGGATCGTCGTAAACCAGGTCAATCTAAAATTGTAACTCAGCGTAAGGAGCCAGATACTGTTGAGTTTTTATCAGGTATTTTTGAAGGAATTACAACAGGTACTCCTATTGGATTTATGATTCATAACAACAATCAAAAATCTAAAGACTACGAGCACATTAAAAATAGTTATCGTCCATCTCATGCTGATTTTGTTTATGATAAAAAATATGGTTTTAGGGATTATAGGGGTGGAGGACGTAGTTCTGCACGCGAAACTGCAGCAAGAGTTGTTGCTGGGTCAATCGCTAAGCAATTCATGTCTGGCGTGCAATTTAATGCATTTGTTTCTGGTGTAGGTGAATTAAAACTTAAAAATCCACATTTAGTTAATGATTTTTCCAGTGTAGAGTCTAATCCAGTTCGTTGTCCTGACCCAAAAATGGCTAAAGACATGGAGGAGTTAATTAGACAAATCAGGAAAGAAGGTGACACTGTTGGGGGAACGATTACGTGTGTTATAAAAAATGTCCCAATTGGACTTGGAGAGCCTGTGTTTGATAAACTTCATGCTGAACTTGGTAAAGCTATGCTATCAATAAATGCTGTTAAAGGTTTTGAATATGGAAGTGGATTTGAAGGTGCTTCATGGCGAGGCAGTAAGCACAATGATCTTTTTAATACAGATGGTACGACCAAGACCAACTATTCAGGTGGTATTCAAGGTGGAATAAGCAATGGTATGGATATTTATTTTAATATTGCATTCAAACCAGTTGCTACGATAATGCAAGATCAAGAAACAATTGATAGATCCGGGAATGAAACAACAATGCAAGGTAAAGGACGTCATGATCCATGTGTTGTTCCAAGAGCTGTTCCTATTGTTGAAGCAATGGCTTCACTTGTACTTGCAGATAATTTTCTCATTGCTCGAACTAATTCTATAATTGGTGATTCTAATAATATATAAACTTTAAATAATCTATCTCTAAATGAAACCAATAGCACTTCACTGGAAAATATTGATAGGGATGATATTAGGAGTTATATTCGGATTTACTATGCTTCAATTTGATGGTGGCGCTAAGTTTGTCAATAATTTGATTAAACCCTTGGGTATAATATTTATTAAATTATTGAAGTTAATAGCAATTCCATTGATTTTAGCTTCTTTAATTAAAGGTGTATCTGATTTGAAAGATATTTCAAAACTTGCGTCCATAGGATTAAAAACAATTTTTATTTATGTATTAACAACAATTATTGCTATTTCTATAGGAATAAGTCTCGTTAATTTTTTTAGCCCTGGCGATGAAGTTTCTGATAGTACAATTTTAAAACTCACTGAGGTGTACTCAGAGAATGATTCTCTTCAAACAAAAATTTCAGAAGCCAATAAACAACAACAAAATGGTCCAATTGATTTTCTAGTTGATATTATTCCAGAAAATGCTTTCTCAGCTTTGAGTAATAATAAGCTTATGCTACAAGTTATTTTTCTAGCTATTTTTATTGGTATTTCTCTTTTGTTAATTGGTAAAAAAAAATCTAAGCCCTTAAAAGATTTTTTTGATTCTTTAAATGATTTGGTCTTAAAAATGGTCGATTTGATAATGTTAACCGCACCATATGCAGTTTTTGCTTTATTAGCAAATGTAATAGTTTCATCTAATGATCCGGAATTACTTTATGCGCTATTGTTTTATGCTTTAGTTGTTTTGGCTGGATTATGCCTTATGTTTTGTTTTTACATGCTTATGTTGTTTTTAATTACAAAAAGAAATCCTTTATTATTTGTAAAGCAAATAAGTCCAGCTCAGTTGTTAGCATTTTCAACTAGCAGTAGCGCAGCTACTTTGCCGGTTACTATGAATTGTATTGAACAACGTGTCGGTGTTGATCCTGAGGTTTCAAGCTTTGTTTTACCTGTAGGTGCAACCATAAATATGGATGGAACTAGTTTGTATCAAGCAGTAGCTGCAATTTTTATAGCTCAAGCACTTAATTTTGATTTGACATTTTCTGATCAATTAATGATTGTTTTTACAGCTCTATTGGCATCAATTGGTAGTGCCGCAGTACCTGGAGCAGGTATGGTAATGCTTGTTATTGTTCTTGAATCTATTGGTTTTCCAGCTGAAAAATTGGGAATTGGATTAGCTCTGATTTTTGCTGTTGATAGACCATTGGATATGTGTAGAACAGTTATCAATGTTACAGGAGATGCTACGGTTTCAACTGTTATTGCAAAACTGGAAGGTAAACTAAAAATTAAATAATTTTAATCTAGAAATCTAGATTTTATTTCTTTATCTGGCACCATGCATTTGTCATGTTTTCCAAACCAACTGTATCGTTTTTTAGCTATTAATTTATAAGCCCAATCTCTAAGCTTTTCAGGGACTAAGTATCCAACATAAAATAGTTTATGCCATCCACCTAATATTAAACATATTTTTAGAACTGCATTACTTTTGTAATAAACTTTTTTACCATCAAATAAAATAATACTATTTAATGCATTAATTTCATTTTGCTTTAGTATAGTTTTTGCAAAATCTCCTTGTATTGGTGTGAATTTAATTTTCTTTTCTTTATCATTTCTCAGAATATAAAGAATACTACTTTGGCATAAAGCACAAACTCCATCAAAAAATATTATCATAGTTTCATTTTTTAATTTTAACAAATTCCAAACGATCTAAGCTTACGCTAGTTGTGAATAAGCCATAATTAATTATGGCTTTACCTTTTTCAATTTTATCGATAGTTCCGATTGATCTCCCGTCATCCATTCTTACATTTTCTCCAACTTTAAAATCATGTTTAGGTTTTTGTTGAACAAAAGGTTTTTTCTCTCTTTTTTTATTTTTTCTAATTTTATTTAACTTCTTTTCTACTTCTTTTTGTAATTTTTTTTCTCTTTTTAACTTGCTAATTTTTTCTTTATCTGAAAGTTTTTCTTTTTTTGAGTTTTCAATTTGAACTAACTTGAATAGTTCTGAAAGAAGTTCTCTTTTTCGTTTATTATTTTGAAACTTGTCACCTAAATCTCTAATTTTCTTACCTAAATAGATTAAGCGTTGATTACTATCATATAGCTCTTGAAAACTTTCTAGTTTCTTTTGTGCTTTTTGATTTGTAGTTTCAAGTTTCTCAGCCTCTAGTTCTTTTTTTACTTCATTTTTTTTCAAAGCACGTTCAGTTTTTTCAAGTTTTGATCGTTCTTTTTGAAGCTTAGTAATTGTTTTTTCAAAACGAATTTTACCACGTTCAATTTTTTTCTTAGATCGATTAATTAGACTATAAGGAATTCCATTTTTTTGAGCTACTTCAAATGTAAATGAGCTACCTGCTTGACCAATAGCAAGTTTATAAATCGGTAATAGTGTCTTTTCATCAAACAACATATTAGCATTCTGTATATGTGGTAATTCATTTGCTAAAAGTTTTAGATTACTGTAATGAGTTGTTATAATTCCAAAAGCACCTCGCTCATAGAAAACTTCTAAGAAAGTTTCAGCTAAAGCTCCTCCTAACTCAGGGTCACTTCCTGTTCCAAATTCATCAATAAGGAATAATGTTTCATTTGTACATTTCTTTAGAAAATGATTCATTTGTTTTAATCTGTAGCTATATGTGCTTAAATGATTTTCAATTGACTGATTATCACCAATATCAGTTAGTATATTTTGATAAAAGCACATTTTTGATTGTTCACTTACTGGAACTAAAAGTCCAGACTGTAACATTAATTGAATTAAACCAACTGTTTTTAAAGTTATACTTTTTCCACCTGCATTGGGTCCAGAAATTACAATTATTCGACTTTCCTTATTAAGAGTTATTGTTTGTGGAAAAGTTTTTTTGTTCTCCTTTTTATTTGTAACAAGGAGTAGTGGGTGGTAAGCATCTTTTAGATGTAATTCTTTGTTATTGTTTAAAATTGGTAGAATTCCATTAATTTCTCTTGCATATTTTGCTTTGGCATATACTAAATCCATAAGAATTAAATAGTCTTGATACTTACTAAGCAGTGGTTTAAAGTCACGTATATAATTTGTCAGTTCAATTAAAATTCTTTTAATCTCCTCAGTTTCATCAAACTCAAGATTATTTAAGTCTCTTTGGTATTTATGAGTCGTATCAGGCTCAATATAAACTATACTTCCCGTTTTGCTTGCACCAAAAATACTTCCCTTAACTTTTCTACGGTACATAGCTTTAACCGCTAAAACCCTTCTATTTTCCATTACTGTTTCTCGAATTTCATCAAGATATTCAGCACTATTATATTGGCTTAGAGCAGAATTGAAACTAGTATTTATTTTTGTTCTAACTGATTGAATAGATTTTCTAATACTGTATAATAAATCAGAAGCATTATTCCTTATTTCTCCGTACTTATCTATAATGCTGTTAATTTCATTCGAAATCAAGTCAGTTTTTTCAATTTTTTCAGAAATATCAAATATTAGAGGATAATATTCTTTAAATTTTTTAAAAAATTTGAGTAATATATTACACGTAATAGACAGCGAAGAAATTTTTCTAAACTGTTCAATTTCAAGAAAGTTATTTTCAATTCGTAAAGTTTTTAATTCTTCAATAATATCTTCAAATCCATGATTTGGTATTCGATTTTCGTTTTCAAATGAAGATAAAAATTCATTAACTAAATTTAAGGCATCTGTTGCTTCCTTTTCTTTACTTAATGGCTTAAGTTTCTTTACCTGATTTTTACCCTGAGAAGTTATGCAGTAAGATTCTACTTGTGCTTTTACTATATCAAACTCTAAATCATCAAGTGTTTTTTGCGAAATACTCACTATAATTATTTTAACATGGACAAATTTAGGTATTAATGTTAAGAATATAATTTAAATTTGTATAGTTAGCATTTATTTATGAATTTTAAGTCTCAAATTGAATTTGATTTAAACAAGGATTGGACTTTGCTTTTGTCCTCTGAACTTAGCCAGTCTTATTTTAAATCATTAAAAGCTTTTCTAAATAAAGAATACAATAATCATATTTGCTATCCTTCAAAGGATAAAGTTTTTAACGCTTTTAATTTTTGTCCTGTGAATGAGCTAAAAGTTGTAATTATTGGACAAGATCCATATCATGGTAAAGATCAAGCAAATGGTTTAGCATTTTCTGTCAATAATGGTATTTCTCATCCTCCGTCACTTGTCAATATTTTTAAAGAATTAAAAAATGATTTAGGATTAATGTATCCAAAAAATGGAAATTTAAAAGTTTGGAGTAACCAAGGAGTTTTACTTTTGAATACGATTTTAACTGTTAGGGAATCAAAACCAGGTAGTCACAAGAAAATTGGATGGGAAAAATTTACCGATCAAGTAATTAAAAATATTTCAAATTCTTATTCAAATATAGCATTTATGTTATGGGGAAATTATGCGAAAAAAAAAGTAAAGCTAATTGATACAAGTAAACATAAGATATTTGAATGTGGTCATCCCTCGCCACTAAGTGCTAATCGTGGTTATTGGTTTGGAAATGAACACTTTAGTAAAGTTAATTCTTATTTGAAATCAATAGGTAAATTACCAATTAATTGGTACATTGAGTAGCTTTTGACATGTATTCTTCATAAATCATATAATTTGCTGCATATGTAATATCCAATCCTAAAACATAATTGTAAATTTAAATTAATTTATTTTACCGTTGAGATGAAATTTTTTTATTGCTGGTTTTTGTTTTTTAATTTCTATCTGTGTCTAAATAATAATTTTTATTCTCAGTCTAATAAAGAGATTAAACAGCCAAATTTTTTATTTGTCCTTGTTGATGATCAGCCATTTGATGCAATCGGTTTTGTCAAGAGGTACCCTTTCTTAAAAACGCCCAATATAGATAGGTTATACAAAGAGGGAGTAAATTTCGAAAATTTTTTTGTTACACAGTCAATATGCTCCCCTTCAAGAGCAAGTTTTCTTACCGGGACTTATCCACACATTCATGGGGCTAATCAAAACAACAAATATGTAGATCCAAATTGGGAAAAATTCGCTCCATATTCAGTTCATTTACAAGATGCTGGATATCAAACAGCTCATATAGGAAAAATTCATATGGCTCATTTCAAAGGAAAGGATCATATTAGACCTGGGTTTGATTATTGGTTTAGTTTTGTTGGTCAAGGCAAGTATATTGATCCACCTGTGAATGACAATGGTTTTGAATATAAAGAGAAAGGTTACATAACAGATATTTTAACTGAAAAAACCATCGATTGGCTTAAAGATAAAAGAGATCCAAATAAACCTTTTAGTTTAAATCTTTGGCATAAAGCCGTTCACGAACCTCATATTCCTGCTCAAAGGCATAATAATCTATATGATGAAGTAGAACTTCCAACTCCACCATATGATACTCATAAAGAAACATTCAAAGGCAAACCATTATGGCAAAGAAAAAAAACTTTTGGGTTTGAATGGAAAAAAAACTTACCTATTCCTGATGAATTGCCTGAAAAAAAGTGGCCCATAAACTATGAAAGAAATATTCAGTTGTTAAAATGTATAATTGCAATTGATGAGTCTTTGGGTAAGGTTCTAAAGGCATTAGATGAGATTGGTGAACTTGACAATACTGTAATAATTTATAGTAGTGATAATGGATATTTTTTAGGCGAACATACATTTAATGATAAAAGATTAGCCTATGAAAACTCAATGCGAATTCCGATGCTCATTAGATTTCCAAAATTAATAAAAAATAAAACTACTATTAGTGAGCAATGTTTAAATATTGATGTTGCTCCAACTATTCTAGATTTAGCAGGTGTTGAAATTCCAACATACATGCAAGGCGATTCAATGAAAGAATTGCTCAAAGGGGAAAAAGTTAATGATTGGAGAAAGTCAATTCTTTTTGAATATTATTTGGATTCATATTGGCCTTATGCAGGACCAAATCTAATAGCAGTTCGGACAGATCGTTATAAATTAGTGGATAATTTTATTAAAAATGATATAGATGAGCTATATGATCTCAAAAGTGATCCGGGGGAGCTTAATAATTTAATTAATAATGATAATTATGATAATATTGAAGAAGAATTAAGAAATGAAGCTAAAAGATTAAAGTCATATTATAATTACAATCCTGATCGAGATTGGTGGTTAAGAAAAGTGCTAAAAAATAATTAATTTTAATGAAAATTCTAAAAATGAAAAACTTTATTAGTTTATGTTGTATTGTTTTTTTTTCAATTTTTACAATTACTACTTATGCCCAAACAATTGAAGGATTTGGTAGGGTTTTAGATAAAGAAACTAATTCTCCTCTTCCAGGAGCAACAATTGTTATAAAAGATTCTTCAAACGGAGTGACTTCAGATTTTGATGGAAATTTCAAAATTAAGTCGTCATTGGGTAAGTTATTGATAGTTTCCTATGTGGGTTACAAGACAAATGAGATAGTCTTTACAAGTAGTGAAATGATCATTTTGATGGAGCCTGATTTGGATGAGCTTGAAGAAGTTACAATAAGTGTTGGATATTTTGATGTTAGTAAGAAAGATCTTTCTGGATCTATATCTCAAATTAAGAATGAACAACTAGAAAAAAATAGGGGATCTTCATTAGAAAAGCTATTACAAGGTCAAGTTGCAGGTGTTGTCATTAATGAAAGTTCTGAGCCTGGAGGAGGAGTTGGAATATCAATTAGGGGAACTAATTCAATCCTTGGAGGGACACAACCACTTTACGTACTTGATGGAATACCAATTAGTCCAATTTCTGATGCTGAGGGTAATACTACATCTGGAAATACCCAAACTTCAATGAATTTTATTAACCCAAATGATATAGAAAAAATAGAGATTTTAAAAGACGCAGCAGCGACTGCAGTTTATGGAGCTAGAGGAGCTAATGGTGTTGTTTTAATCACTTCAAAGTCTGCCAATAAAAATAAGGGAGAAGATAAAATTTCAGTTACAATTGACAGTTATTTGACAAGCGTAAGAGAGAAAATAAATGTTTTAGATGGACCTGGTTTTGAGTCTTATATGAATCAGCGTGTTTTAAATCAAATTTATCAGCAGATTACTAATCCAGATAGAAATGGGGGTGCATTTGACGGGTCTCAAGCACTAACTATAGAGAATTACCCTGAGATTGATGATTATTCCATCCCATATGTTGAAACAACTGGGATTAATACCGATTGGCAAGACGAAACTTATAGATTAGCTTCGACTAATTCAGTAAATTTAAGTTATATGGGTGGTGATTTTAAGAAAAATCTATCTATTAATTTAGGTTTATTTGATCAAGAAGGAGTAATTGTGAATTCTACTAATAAACGCTGGTTTCTAAATACAAGTGCTAAAACTAAAGCTTTTGGAGATAAAATAGATATTTACTCAAGAACAAATTTATCATACAAAGAAGGTAATGCATCATCAGTTGGAAATGGACAGATATTTATGCAAAAAAGTGTTGTGTCACAAGTTTTACAATTTCAACCAATATATTCTCTTCTAGATACTGGTGAAACAGATGATATTTATTCAAGTCTTAATGAAGGAGATTTAATTTCAAATCCTTATACTCTAGCAAAATACGTTATTGATCAAAAGGAATCATTCCGAATAAGACAAGCATTGTCAATTATTGGAAAATTAACACCACGATTGACAGCTACTTTTAGAGGTGCTTATGATTATCAAAACAATACTCGTGATAATTATTATCCTTCAAACACAACTCGTGGATATATAAATAATGGCGAGGCTTCACAATCATCTTTGGTTAACCGAAAAATTTATGCTGAAGGAAATTTAAGATATAGAAACAGAATCAATCAACATAGAATTGATGCGACTTTAGTAGCGACATATGAACAAAATACAATACGTTCCATGTTCAATAAAGCAACAGGTTTTGCAAATGACAATACATCGTTTTATAATTTTAATGTAGCTGATGAAATTTTTGTTCCAATTTCACAATATTATGAAAATGGTTTATTATCAGCACTAACTAGATTTGGTTATAGTTATAACAGAAAGTATTATATTGATTTGAATGCACGAGTTGATGCTTCCTCAAAATTTGCTGAAAATAAAAAAAGTGCTATTTTCCCCTCAGTTGCTATATCATGGGTAGTTTCAAAGGAACTTTTTCTAAGAAATTTTAGAAAAATTAATGATTTAAAACTTCGATTTTCATATGGTAAAACAGGTAGCAATCCAATATCTCCTTATCAGTCTCTTGCACTAATGAGTCCAATTCGATATAATTTTGATAATGAACTAGTAATAGGTTTCTATGAACAAAATCTCGAGAATGATGACTTAACATGGGAGACAACAGATCAATTTAACGCAGGTTTTGATTTATCAATGTTCAACTCTAGATTAAACATGACTTTTGATGCTTATCACAAGTTAACATATGATTTACTTCAAAATGTAAATTTACCTCCTTCAAATGGTTATTCAAGTCGAGTAGATAATTTTGGTGAAATAGAAAATAAAGGATTTGAAATTGGGCTACAAATTGATATATTAAAGAAAACTGATTTCAAATGGAATTTATACTCAAATTACAGTCTTAACAGAAACAAACTTGTCAGTTTAAATTCAAATTTAGATTACCAGTTAGGACCTTCAATTGGATTTTCTCAAGCCCAACCAATTATGTTTATGGTTGGACAACCATTAGGAATTTTTTGGGGTGCAGAAACCAATGGAATTTTTGAAAATTGGGAACAAGCAAATGCCAGTGGAATTCCTAATGCAGCTCCTGGCGAAATCAACTATGTTAATCACAGCATTGAGTATGATGAATTTGGTGATCCAAGTGATAATCAGGTAATTGATTTTGATGATTATGTAAAGCTTGGAGATCCTAATCCTGATTTTACTTTTTCTATTGGAAGTGAATTTAGCTACAAAAATTGGGATATGAGTTTATTATTTACAGGTCAAGAAGGAGGTGATATATTCTGGGTTGATTCATGGCAATTAAGTGGTCTTTTTAGAACAAGAAATCATTTATCAGATTCTTATGATACTTCATGGAAGGCACCCTTGTCTTATTCAAATGGATCAGTTGTTTACGATCCTTCTGTCGGAAATACTATTGGTGTTACAAACCCAGCTGCAATTATAGACAACGGAAATCGTAATACTCCATCAGACAGACAAGTTTTCGATGGATCATTTTTGCGGCTCAAGAATATCAACTTAGGATACAATTTTAATTTTAAAAATGGTAATTCTCTCAGATTATATGTTTCAGGACAAAATTTGTTAACATGGACAAAATATCCCGGATATGACCCAGAAGTTCGAACTTATACAAGAAACCCTCAAAAACGTGGTGTTGATTTTGGAAGTTATCCAGGGACAAAATCATATATTTTTGGATTAAAGTTTAATTATTAATTTATTTGGTTATGAAAATTAAGGCACTTATTTGGATAAAAATTTTATTGATATTTATATGTATACTTTCTTGCGATGTTCTAGATGAGGATCCTTTTGTTCAAACCGATACTGAAAATTATTATCTAAATGAAGAAGATGCTATTGATGGATTAACTTCAGCTTATGCTCGATTAAAAAGCGGTAATGGATATTATAAGCAAAAATTTTTATCAACACTTTTCGCAGCATCAGATCAAGGTTTAGCTACATTTGAGTTTAATAATTTTAAAAATGGTACAGTCACATCAACTGATCCAAATACACAATTAATTTGGAAAGATATATACCTTGCCATTCGAGAAGCAAATAATGTTATTGCTAATGTCCCGACAATTGATATGAATGATGAGTTAAAATTTAGAATTATAGGAGAAGCAAAATTTTTAAGAGCTCTTCATTATTTTAACTTGGTAAGGTGTTTTGGTGAGGTTCCACTGAGATTACAGCCAGTCGAAGCAACTGAAGCTGAACAAGGTCTTCCAGTTTCTTCAATTGTAGATATTTATTCAAATATTATTGAAGATCTTCAATATGCAGCAAATAATTGTTGGGACAGAAATGAATCAAGAAACGGAAATATTAATAATTTAGGTCGAGCTACTAAAGCTTCTTCAAATGCTTTACTTGCTAAAGTTTACCTTCGAATGGGATCATGTAAACGAACTGCACAAACAGGTAACGAAGGCAATACTAAATACTTAGCATTGCCTGGATCAGTGTCTTATTACTATCAATTAGCTAAAGCTCATTGTGACACTTCATTGAACGATAATGGTTTTAATCTCAGCAGCAATTTGGAAAATTGGATTTCTAATTTTGACGCCGATAATGGGAACAACCCTGAAATGTTATTTGATGTTCAAGGCTCTGATGAGATTGGACAAGGTACTGCTGTTTCTAATCTTTTTACTCCAAGAAATTCAGGGCTTAGCGGTACAGGATTTGGTGGAACTAATAAATTAAAACCACGTTTTATTAATTTCCATTTAAATAAAAATGATCCTAGATTTCAAAATTCGATTTTACGAAATTATCAAAACACTAATTGGGAATATTCAATTAATAACGGAAGTACAGGGTATATTCCAACTTCGTTAATTACTGGTAACACTGCTAATTGGAGACTGTGGCAAGTTTGGACTGCTAAGTATATTGATACTAATGCTACAACTCCTTACACTAGTCGTCAGAATTGGCATGTTATTCGTCTCGCAGATGTGTATTTAATGCGTGCTGAAGCTTTAGCTGAAATTTTTCAGGATCCTGAAATGGCTTCAAATGATATAAATTCTCTCAGAAATCGTGTCGGGATGTCTGCTTTTAACGGATCTGGTATGACGATGGATACTTTTAGAAATTTACTTCTTAAAGAACGAGCAGTCGAACTATATATGGAAGGACACAGATTTTTTGATTTAACTAGATTTGGAGTTTACAATGAATACTGTTCTAATGTTCTGGGTGCTACTTCTTCGCAATATGTTCAAGGTGCTATCGGTTCTAGACAACCTGAGGACTATACATGGCCAATACCAGTTTCTGAAACCTCTTCTAACTCCAATATAAATTAATTAAATGAATCTCAGTAGAGTTATTTTTTTAATATTTGGACTTATTACTTTAGTTAATTGCTCAAGTAATAAAAGAGTAAATATTAAACGACCACCTAACTTTATTTTGATTTTATCAGATGATCAAGGCTGGAACGGTACCTCAGTTCAGATGATGGATAATTTACCATCATCTAAAAGCGATTATCATGAAACACCAAATCTTGAAAGACTTTCTAACAGTGGTATGCGTTTTTCATCAGCATATGCAAGTGCCCCAGTATGTTCACCATCCCGTTATAGTATACAGTTTGGTCAAACCCCAGCTCGGATGAAAATGATTCGTGTTGGGATGAATACAAGTCATATTGATCATCAATCTTCATATACAATTCCAAAACTATTGAAGAAAATTAACCCAAATTATAAAACAGCTCATTTTGGTAAATGGGGTATTGATGTCCATCCTTCGATACTGGGTTATGATGAAAGTGATGGGATTACAAAAAATAAAGATGGCGTATTTAATCCTAAATCTAACAGTAAACAATGGAAAAATAACATTGATATCGATCCTAAAAAAATATTTAGCACAACGAAAAAAGCAATTAACTTTATTAATTCTCAAGCAAATTCTAAAACCCCTTTTTTCTTACAGATTTCTCATTATGCTGTTCACTCAGACATAATCTCAAAAGAAAAAACATTAGAAAAATATAAAAATAAAGCTAAAGGTAAATACCAAAATCATGCAGGTTTTGCAGCAATGACCGAAGATTTAGATAGTGGAGTCGGTTTATTACTTGATAGGTTAAAAGCTTTAGGTTTAGAAAAAAATACTTATATAATTTATACATCTGATAATGGTGCTGTACCAATAATGCCTCCTAAACCCAAATATTACAGAGGCTCTAACTTTCCTTTGAGTAGAGGTAAATGGGATGCAATGGAAGGTGGTATCAGAGTGCCTTTTATAATTTCTGGACCCAGAGTCAAAGCTGGTAAAGAGTCTAAAACACCTATTACACATTCAGACATACTACCAACAATTATTGATTTAGCTGGGAAAAAGTTAGATAAAAAAAATGATAATTTGGACGGGGGTAGTTTTAAGCATATACTTAACAGCGGCAACGATAAAAAAATTATACGTAATTATGAGGGATTAGTATTTCATGTTCCTTATGCAAATGGAATAGCATTAAAAAGAGCTCATTCAGCTATAATTATTGATAATTATAAATTGATAAAATTTTATGATAATAATGAATTCAAATTATTTGATTTAATTAATGATATCGAAGAAAAAAATAATTTAATAAATATTGAACCTTTAGTTTTTGAAAGAATGAAAATCTCATTAGAGGATTACTTAAACGATGTGAGAGCGCCTAAATGGAAATCAGGTATCACATGGAAGAAAACTCCAATTGATATTATTAACTCTTTTCATTAATTTTTGAATTATCTTAAACTGTGAAAAAGATTTTAATATTTTCATGTTTTTTTATATTCCAACTTCAAATAAGTAGCCAATCTTTAACTTGGAGTGGAGCAGGAGGAGATAACAATTTTTTTAATGAATTGAATTGGTTTGATACAGCTACTGGTCAATCTCCTGAAACAGGTTCAATTGATCCGTTTGAAGCAATAAATTTTGATCTAAATTTAACTTGTAATGCAGTCGCCAGCTCAATATCTGTTTTAGGTGTGAGTATATCTTCTCAATCTCCTGGAATTTTCAACCCTGGACCAAATGAAATTTGGCCATTTGTATTTAACGCCGCTAGTTTAGAAGATGATAATAGTGGCGCTCAGCAAACATTAAAAATTAATATTATTTCTCTTCCAGATGATGGAGCAAATTTTCGTATCATAAGAACAGTAGCTAATGGGAATTGGTATTTCCCAAATTCAACTTCACTTTCTTTAGGACTTAATACTTTATCAATACCTTCAGTAGATTATAATAGGTCTGTAAAAATACAATTTAGCACTGGAGATATTACTTTTGATCATATTTCTCTGAATAATGAATTAATATATACTACTCCACTAGAGTCAATTGTTTTGCAATCAAACAAGAATCTAAATATTTCAAATTCAACCCTAGAAGCTCTAAGTATTTCAGGAGGTGAAGTGAATTTAGCAGAAAATTCATATTTAAATCTTACTGACGAAGAACCACTAAATAATAGCGTTCAAATTAATTTTAATAACAATATAAGCTGGCTTAGATTAGAAAATGTTAAACCTAATATAGTTTTTGAGGATTATTTAAACCAATTTAATATTCCAAATTTAATTGTTGATTATCCTGAGAATATCCGTTTGGATAATTATTATGATAAAGGAACTTTGATTAGATCTGATATTCAGATTTCAGCTCCATTAGTAGCTTATGATCAAAATAATTTTAACGGTCAAAGTGCTAACTTTTATTTAAATGATATTTATAGTGGTAATACAATTCCTAACGGTTTAAATAATAGTATCAAATCGTTTATTTTGAAAAAAGGATATATGCTAACAGTGTCAAACAATGAAGATGGAACTGGTAAAAGTAAAGTTTTTATTGCTTCAGAAGATGATTTACATGTTAGTTTTTTACCTGATTATTTAGATTCAATAATTTCATATTTGAGGATTATCCCATGGAATTGGATTTCTAAAAAGGGTACTTCTGGTGATGTATATGGGATTAATAACAGCTGGTTTTACAGATGGAATAATCAAGGGGTTTCTGACTTAAATCGTGAATGTACTCCTATGTCGTGGGGCTATGGTGGAGCAAACGATGACTCAGATATAGAATTATATATTTCAAAATACAAAACAACTCATATTTTAGGATTTAATGAACCAGACGACTGTAATGGTCAATCAGGACAATATAACAATATGTGCGATGTTGAAACGGCGTTGGATGTTTATGAAAACTTAATGAAAACAGGTTTAAGACTTGTCTCTCCAGCGTGTAGACAAAATTCTGTTTTTAATTGGTTAGATTCGTTCAATAATCTTGCCGTACAAAATGATATTAGAATTGATGTAATTGCTTTACATTGGTATGATTGGAACTCAGACCCACAAAATTCTCCAAATGCTGATCCATTAAGTATTTTCAATAGATTTAAAAGTTATCTTAATCAAGTTTTTGATAATTATGGGTTACCAATTTGGATTACAGAATTTAATGCAAATAAATATAGAACTACAGAAGTTAATCATCAATTCATGGCTTTAGCTTTACCTTACCTTGAATCACTTGATTATGTTGAGCGTTATTCATGGTTTGAGCCTGTTTCTGGCGTGGCAGATTTTTTTGATAGTGATATGGAATTAACCGATATTGGGATTTTGTACAATACTCAATTTTCAACTCCATCAATTCCTGAAAATTCTTACACTGGTCCAGATAATTTAAACACTATGAGTATAGAAAACAATTATGAATACTTATGTGATACAGAAAATACACTATCAGCTTATGAGCCTATAATAATTGATTCAACAAATGTTATAATTACACCAAATCCTGCTTCAAATTTGATAAAAATTATTTCAAACAATCCAATAATTAATTTTAGTTTATATGATATGTATGGAAATAAGATTGAAAAAGAAATTATTGATAGTTCAATAAATATTGGTGATTTGACTACAGGTATTTATCTTATTAATTTAAACAATAATCAACTTAAATTAATTAAAAAATAAAATTGGAACCCTTAGCTCTTTTTTTTAATTTTAAATAAATATTATCATTTATGATACATTATTTTAAATGGATTGTTTTGCTGGTTTTTATGAGTACAATGGTTAGCTCTAAACCTTATAAATTTTCAAACAAACTAAATGTATTATTTATTATAGCTGATGATTTAAATTGCGCATTAGGATCTTATGGTGATACACTTGCCATTACACCAAATTTAGACAAGTTAGCAAAACAAGGGCTGATATTTACAAATGCTCATGTCCAATATCCTCTTTGTGGTCCATCACGGGTATCCTTAATGACTGGTTTATATCCTGATCAAACTAAATCTAAAGAACTTCGTCTTTATGTTCGTCAGACCATTCCAGATGTAATAACTTTAGGCCAAAAGTTTAGAATAGAAAATTATCATTCTGTAAGAGTGGGTAAGATTTATCATTATCACAATCCCAGAGATATTGGAACTTCTGGTCACGATGATTCTTTTTCTTGGGACAGAACCGTAAATCCGTACGGGCGTGACAAAATTGAAGAATATAAACTTAACAAAGTAAAGCCTGATTTTGATGGTGCAACTTTAAGTTGGCTTGAATCTGATGGAGATGATGAGGAGCAAACTGATGGTATTGGTGCTAATGAAGTTATTAATTTCTTGGACGAGTTTTCTAAAAGTAAAGAAAATTTCTTTTTAGCCTATGGTTTGTATCGTCCTCACATTCCATTTGTAGCTCCAAAAAAATATTTTGACATGTATGATATTGAAGATTTTACTGTTCCTGAAATTTCGGATTCATACTTGTCAACTATTCCTAAACCTGCTGCAGTTTCAGTGAGATCCCGTAAGGAACAAATAAATCTTCCACCTGATACAGCAGCAATTATTAAGCATGCTTATTACGCAACAACTTCTTTCATGGATGCTCAAGTTGGTAGAGTTTTAGAAAAATTAAAAGATACGGGCTTAGATAAAAACACAATAGTTGTTTTTACTTCTGATCATGGATATCATTTAGGTGAACATGGACATTGGCAAAAGCAAACTCTCTTTGATAATGCTACAAAAGTGCCGCTTATTTTTGTTGCTCCTGGATTTAATAAAAATTCACAATCAATTAATAATCCAGTTGAGTTAGTTGATCTTTATCCCACAATAATGGATCTAGTTGGAATGAAAACTCCAAAATTTGTAAGCGGTAAAAGTTTAGCTCCATACCTCAGTAATAAAAAAAATAATGTGAGAAGAAATGCTCTTACAGAACTTCAGGTTAACATAGGTGGTCAAAAAGCACAAGGTTATGGTATAAGAACTGAACGATACAGATTAAATAGATGGTTTTTTAATGGGTCCTATCAATATGAATTATATGATCATAAATACGATTCTGGTGAATTGTACAACTTGTCTAAATCAAAAGCTTATTTAGATATAAGAGACTCACTTTCTTATGTTTTAAGTGAAAGAGTTAGTGAGGCAAGAAAAAAACCCAATGGTATTGGAAGGCAAATCAATGGTGCAAAGCCGATTAATGACCCTAAGCGAATTTATTCTAAAAAAAAATAAGCTTTTCGATTGAATCTCAATTCAGTTTGAAAACCAGTTCTTTATAATTTAATTTATTTGAAATTATTTTTAGCTTCAATAGTTTATTCTGAATATCATTAAGAGTTTTTTTACTTATGTTTTTGTTAGACCAATTAGTTTGTTTTAACCATTCTTTTACATCATTAATATTTTGATTGTATTGAAATGAGATTGATTCATTGATATTGTCAATATTTTTAATTTTTTCTGTAATATTATTTACAATATTTAAAACTCTTTTTATTGTCTTGTGTTCAAGATTAATAAAAGAGTCCCTTGTAGCAATAACGAAACATGGCCATGGGGTAGGGCATTCTCCGATAAGTTTAAATATTCCATCATCAACAATGGGTTTTGTAGTGAATTTTTCCCATAAAAAATAGTCAGCAGTATCATTGGTAAGAGCTTTAATACCACCACTTAAATCCTTTACAATTTCAAAACTCAAATCTTTTGAAACATCCCACCCTTGCTGTTGAGCATTAACATAGGCCATAAGGTGAGAACCAGATCCAATTCGGCTTATTGCCGCTTTTGTTTTTTTAAGCTGATTGATTTTATTGAATCTAGATTTTGAGCTAACATGAATACCCCATATCAATGGGCTTTTGACAAAAGTTTGTATAATTTTAAATTGATTTCCATCAGAAATAGATTTTACTATCCCTTCAGTTAGAACTACAGCCAAATCAATTTTATTATTTTTTAAAGATTGAGTCATTTCACCAGTTCCTCCAGGACAATCAATCCATTGTAAATCAATTCCTGAATTTTCAAATAATTTATCTTTTAATGCAATATGCCATGCAAAATTAAAATGCTCTGGAACACCTCCTACTCGAATTTTCTTCATTGACAAGTCAATTTTTTTAGACAATATTTAATTAACTTGTCAATTGTTTTTTCAGGGTGTTTACTAAAGTCTCCATTTTTTCTATTAGCTAAAATAGCATTTATTGAACTAGAATTATGACCCAATAACTTTGATAAGCCAAATATGGCAGAAGTTTCCATTTCAAAATTTGTAATTTTAAGATTATCAAAACTAAAATTTTCAATTTTTTCAATTAATTTTTCATCTTTTGGATTTAATCTTAAAGTTCGTCCTTGAGGTGCATAAAATCCATTACAAGTTGCTGTTATACCTTTAAGAATATTTTTATTGTAGAGTTTACTATTTAATGTTTTGCATGATTCTACCAAAATAGGGTAGCTTTTTTCAATGGACCAATTTGTTTTTTTACAAAAAGTTTTTTCAAATGCTTTATTTCTAATACTTTCGGTATTGTAGTTGTTAAGCATTCCACTGAGGTCTAATGCTTTTGTATTCAATACAAAAGAATCTATAGGAATGTTTTTTTGAATTGTTCCTGAGGTTCCAATGCGAATAATATTTAAACTTGTTAAAATTGATTTTGTTCTTCGAGTTTTGAAATCAATATTTACCAAAGCATCCAATTCGTTTAAAACAATATCTATATTGTCAGTACCAATACCAGTTGATATTACAGAAATTCTTTTATTAGATAAAAAGCCTGTGTGAGTTTTAAATTCTCTTTTTTGTTGTTTAAAATCAATGGAGTCGAAATGTTTTGATACTTGATCTACTCTTTCTGGATCTCCTACGGTAATTATTGTTCGTGCGATATTTTCTGGCCTTAAGTGAAGATGATATATACTACCGTCACGGTTTAATATTAACTCAGAATTTTTTATGACTTTTGACATTTTTAACCTCCAACGCGTTTAACTCCAAATCCCATTTCGTTAAGCAGATTCATAATTTTATCTCTATAGTCTCCTTGAATTATTATGGTTGATTTTTTAAAACTTCCTCCAACATTAAAAGTTTTTTTAATTTTTGAAGTTAATTTTTTTAGATCTGAATTTGAACCACTATAGCCATCGATTATAGTAACTGGCTTACCTTTTCTTTTTTCGTATTTACAAATTAAAGGTTGTTTTTGAATACACAGTTCAGTCTCAGTTGTTGATTCGCTGA
>Ga0160423_10000953_pt1 | contig 24110 bp, 18 predicted proteins | sample CRUFie14St8metaG_FD_108191 | JGI IMG/M metagenome (GOLD analysis project Ga0160423, IMG submission 108191) | Marine microbial communities from the Costa Rica Dome - CRUD Field 142mm St8 metaG | ecosystem: Environmental > Aquatic > Marine > Oceanic > Photic zone | place: Costa Rica: the Eastern...
ACATCTAATAAAAGGCAATAGTCTAAATCGAAGCATGAGTTTTTTGCTCAGACAAACTCTTAGTTTACTATTGCCTTTAGCTCTTTAAATTCAAAATTAACTTACGCTGCAAGTCTAAAGGACTAGCTCAGCGTCCGCTGTAACAAGAGGCTAGTAAATTAACCATAGGGTAAGTTTTTTAATCTTCCGAATTATGCAAATAAATTTGCCTCATTCACCGAATCGTCGGACCGCCCTCCTTAGAAAGGAGGGGAACTATATTTTATGAGATTTCGACACTTCGGTGTACTCAGTGCAAGCAAGCTCAATCTCCGATATTGAGGAGGAAATTTGGTTTTTATTTTTTTCCTTGTTCTTTGCCTAGATGCAAAGAACCAAAAATCACGACGATTCAATGTGATTCGTTTGAGAAACGACCGCTGACAAGCTTTATGCTTCGCGCTTTTTTGCCTTGCAATGCGACTACGCATAGCTTGCAGCTATCACTGCGAATCGCCGATTTGGAAAATTATTACTGATTAAAATTTTATCGTGTAAAAGATTAGGTTTACTAAATTACCACCCCACCCTGCGGGCACCGAATCGTCGGACCGCCCTCCTTAGAAAGGAGGGGAATTATGTGTTTGTTATTGTTTTAGCATTATTCGACCTTGCTCGTGTGCGAGTTCAATCAGGATGATAGGTTTTGTTGGGAGTTAACTAGTTAATTACAAACAGCGTTGAATCTTCACAATCAATAATTCTACTTCCTGTTCAATATTAAGTCCCTCTGCAAGTGTTTGCTCCTCATTAGCAACATCTGCATTAATTTCATTCCAATTTAAAGGAAAGCAATATTGCCCAATAAACCTTTCTTCGGTTAAATATTGCAGCTGGTCATTTAAAGTATAGCTATTGTAATAATATTCAATACATTCTTCTTTTGCTGCTGATTCAGTTTCATAACATTTCGGAAAACCATCAGGAAATGCTATTGGGTGCACACTATAGTAACCCTCTCCATTTTCAAATTCAATTAAAGCAGCGTCGCAATATTCCCCCATAACTATTCTACAATTCGTTTCTTCACTTTCAACCCACGAGCACCATTTACAATTTGATTCGGGTGATTTGTTTGTATCGTCTTTTTTACAGCTAAGACTTAAAGCAACTATTACATATAAGAATAATAATGGAAGATAAATTTTCATTTGGTAAAGATAGGGTTTAAAATGTCGATTTGAGGGTGGCTAGAGTTGAAAAAAATAATGTTAGAGGTTTTGATGAGATAATGGTCAAATATGAGATAGTTGAAGATAATGAATTATGGGATTCTTCTTTCCGATTACAACTTAAAACGGAGGGTGAGTAGTTGAGTGGCTTTTTTTGTTTTTTTAACCACCCCGCCCTGCGGGCACCCCTCCTTTGAAAGGAGGGGAATTAATAAACCTTACGACAAGTTCAATCTCCAATAGTAAGGGAGGGGAATACAAGAGTTGGGATATTGTTTTATGAGATTTCGACACTTCGGTGTACTCAGTGCAAGCAAGCTCAATCTCCGATATTGAGGAAGGTGATTTTAGTTTGAAGCTTTGGGAACTTATGTATTTAAAATTTAGTTATGAAATTAAACATCCTAAAAAATGGAAGAATCCCCAAAACCTGAAGTTGTAGAAACAATTGAAAAGGAAACTACTCAAGCAAAGGAAGAAGCAGCACCAAAAGCGAAACCCATTGAGCGTTGGACATTATGGATTAGTGTAGTTACCATTATCATATTGATTTTACAAACGTTGATTTTGTTTAACCAAAACGGATTAATCAATAATCAGAATGATTTATTTGAACAACAAAACACCAAAATAGATAAGCAAAACGACCTATTTGCCAAACAAAACAAACGCCTTGACCAACAAACTTATTTACAAGAAGCCGAGCGTAGAAGCTCATTAGTTTTTCTATTTAACAATATTATGGATGCCATTGATAAAGAATTGAAAGAAGATTATGGTAATGATGGTATACGTAACCTAAGCCCGCAATTAACAGGTAGAATAATAGCCCTTAGCACCCGACTAGAACCCTATTATTATATGCAAGGCGATAGTTTAATTGATAAGCCATTAAGCCCCGAACGAGGGCAATTGCTTGTGGGCCTTTTAGAAAGCCAATTAGATACAACTACTTTAGATAAAATTTATGCTAAAGCCAATTTTAGTTATGCAGATTTATCGGGTGATAATTTGGATAAAGTTTACATGAAAGGAATAAGATTATACTATGCCGATTTGAGTATGACTAAGTTAAGAAATACTGATTTTAGAGGAGCTTGCTTAATTAATGCCAACTTAACCAACTCTTCGCTAGAATATGCTAATTTGAATAATGCGCAACTATATGGTACAAATTTAAAAAATGCTATGCTTAACAACGCCAATTTAAGCGAATCTCGTTTAGCAAAAAATTGTTTAACAAATACTAATTTTTTTAATACTAATTTCAAAATGACACATGTAAATAAAAATTGGTTTAGTTTGCACGATAAAAGTAACATTGTAACTTTTTCAACAATAAAAGATAAGTATGAAATAGTTGAATCCAAAGAACATGGCTTTATCAGATACCGTCTCCAACTTAAAACGGAGGGTGAGTAGTTTAGTGGTTTATTAACCAACACTTTGACTTTTTATTACATGGTTCGACGATGCTCACCATGACATATGTAAATAAAAACACCATTCCCCTCCTTTGAAAGGAGGGGAATATCTTCTTAAATATATTGTAACTCATCTACTTGTTAATTTACCTTTAGGGCATGAAAATGTATAGAAGTTTGAACCCGGCTACGGGGGAGTTAATAAAGGAGTTTGATTGTTTTTCGGCGGTGGAAGTTGAGGGGGCTTTGCGAAATGCAGCTGCGGCTAACAAATTATGGGGGGCAACATCCATTGAGGAGCGGCGCGAAAGGGTTTTGGCTTTATCCAACATCATTTTAAATAATGTGGATGCCTTTGCCAAAAGCACTAGCCTTGAAATGGGTAAGCCGATTAAGCAGGCGAAAGGCGAAGTTGAAAAGTGCGCTTGGCTTTGCGAACATACCGCTAATAATGCAGCTAAATATTTGGCTGAAATTGAAAAGGATTTTGGCAATTACAAGGCTAAGGTGGTTATGCAACCAATTGGTACGGTGCTGGGCGTTATGCCGTGGAATTATCCTTATTGGCAGGTTTATCGTTATGCGATTCCTGCGTTGATGGCGGGCAACACGGTTTTGCTAAAACATGCGCCTAATATTCCGCAGTGTGCTTTAAATATTGAAAAATCGTTTGAGGAGGCGGGGTTTCCGAAGGGTTGTTTTCAAAATCTATTTATAAATAATGAACAGGTTAGCCAGTTAATTGCCGATGATAGGGTTAATGCTGTAACTTTTACGGGTAGCGTTCGTGGTGGTAGCGCTATTGGTGAACAAGCGAGCAAGCATATTAAAAAAAGTGTCTTGGAGTTGGGTGGTAGCGATCCTTTTATTGTTTTAAAAGATGCGGATATTGATAAGGCGGCGAGTATGGCGGTAAAGGGTCGGTTTAACAATGCTGGGCAGGTTTGTATTGCGGCTAAACGCTGGATTGTTGAAGCGGAGGTTTACGATAGTTTTGTTGAGAAGGCTAAAGCGGCGATGTCGCAGATAAAAGTGGGCAACCCGTTGGAGGCGGAAACGGATATGGGGCCATTGGCTCGGATAGATATTAAAGAAGGGGTTGAAAAGCAGGTTAAAGCATCGGTTGAGGCAGGGGCAAAAATGCTTTATCGACAAACGGAAGGGAGTTTCGACGAAAATTTTTACCCTCCTACCCTTTTGGCAAACATTAGCAAGGGCATGCCCGTATATGATGATGAGGTTTTTGGACCAGTAGCATGTGTTATTAAAGCTGATGATGTTGATGAGGCTATTAACATTGCTAATGATACGCCGTATGGTTTAGGGGCTTCAATTTTCACAAAAAATGCTGATTTAGCTATGGAAATTGCCGAAAAAATTGAAACGGGTAATGTGGCGATTAATGGCTTGGTAAGCTCGCATCCTGATTTGCCGTTTGGTGGCGTAAAAAAATCGGGCTATGGGCGCGAGTTAGGCTTATTTGGCATTCAGGAATTTTTAAACATTAAAACAATAACTATACGATAAGAAGATTTTTTTTCTGTAATATATTGTACATAAACACTTGCAAAATACCAGTTTAAAATCTTAATTATTATTTTTAAAATGCTATTCCACTCCACTTTAGCTTTCAAAAACGACTTAAACTATTAACTAATTTAACTTAAACCCTTGCCTATGACTGCACCACCACCTACTAATTGCGCTAATGCATCAGTAGCAGCCTATGTGCCAGATGCTGGTACTCCTTGGAACTTACAAAGAGCGCAACATTTATATCGCCGAATACAATTTGGTGCTAATTTTAATGTAACTCAAGGGGCTTTATCGGAGCCTCCTGCTGCTTTAATTGATTCAATTATTGATGCTGCTATAACTACGCCTAATATGGCTCCTTTTCCATGGTCGTTTAATGTTTATGATGACTATTTGGATGCCGAAGGAAATTTTGACTATGAAACCACTTACAACCAATATTGGGAGCTTAGAAGCCAATGGGAAGCGGATTTTATAAGCAAAGGCTTGAAAGAAAAAATGACGCTTTTTTGGAGTAATCATTTTGTTACAGCTTTTGGCGTTTATGCTTGCACCCCTGCTGCCTTTAATTATTTAACAACCTTGCAAACTTATGCGCTAGGTAATTTTAAAGATTTAGTACATGCCATTGGTTTAACGCCTGCAATGCTTGTTTACTTGGATGGACAACTAAATGTTAAAGATGACCCTAATGAAAATTATGCTAGAGAACTTTATGAGTTGTTTACATTGGGGGTTAATAATGGTTACGACCAAGATGATATTAATAATACTGCGCATGCCTTAACTGGTTATCGTACGGACGATTGTATTAGTTCAAATTTTCATCCTGATGATTTTGATAATGGCTACAAAACCATTTTTGGACAAACGGGTTTTTGGGGCTACGATGATGTAATTAACATTCTTTTTCAAGAAAGAGCAATTGAAATTTCGGAATACATCTGCATTAAAATTTACAAATATTTTGTTAATGATATTGTAAATAAAAACTTTACCTCAATATTAGCCGAAACGTTTAGAAACAATAATTGGGAGATTGCGCCTGTACTACGTCAATTATTTAAAAGTGAGCACTTTTTTGATAGTGCTAACATTGGTGTAAAAATTAAAGAGCCTGTGCAATTGGTTATTGGAACATCAATTGAAAGTAACCCGCCTGGCCCTGTTGGTTGGGATGGGATGTTGCAGAATGCGATGTCGCAAATGGAGCAGGATTTATTAAGCCCACCCGATGTTGCGGGGTGGACGGGCTACCGATCGTGGATTAATAGCAATACGATTGCTACGCGTTGGGACCAAGGTGATAATTTTGCTAATTTTTATTTATGGCATCAGGGCGAAGGGCTTAGGCAATTGGCTGTTGATGTTTCAAACAACTCAAGCGATGTAAGCATTATTGCGCAAAGCTTGGTGGATTATTTTTTACCGAATGGTTTGAATACCCTATCGTCGTATAATACGGCTACAAACGTACTAAAATCGGATGTACCGCAAAATTATTATGACAATGGTTATTGGGATTTAACCTGGGGCAGTGTACCTAACCAAGTTAGGGATTTGTTGCAATGGATATTTAGGCAACCTGAATATCAACTTCATTAATTAAACCACCAAAATTTAAAGCAATGTGCGATAATCATAATTTAGATAATAAAAACCCCAAGAAAAGGGGTATTGGCTTGGAACATGGCCAAGAACATACTAAAGACCATAACAGATGGAGCCGTAGGGATTTTATGACCACTATGGGTATTGCCGGCGGTGTTGGTATGTTTATGAACTCGTTACCGATAAAGGCCTTATCATCGACACCATTGGCGATGTCGTTAAGTAATACTGAAACCGACCGTGTGTTGGTATTGGTTCGTTTAAAGGGCGGTAATGATGGATTGAACACTATAATACCATTATACGATTATGGAACTTACCAGAGCTACCGACCAACCTTAGCTATTCCTCAAAATAATATTGTTAGCCTTAACGGCGATTTTGGTGTGCCTAATTATGCACAAGGAATGGCCGATTTGTGGAATGATGGTAAAATGAAATTTTTTACTAATGTGGGGTATCCTGATCAGGATTTTTCGCATTTCCGTAGTTCGGATATTTGGATTAGCGGTGAAAATGAGGGGGAAACTTTTCAAACAGGATGGTTAGGCGATTATTTATCAAATGCGTATCCTGATTATTTATTGAATCCGCCAAGCATACCGCCTGCCATACAAATTGGTACAGATAGTATTGTTTACACGGGTGCTTTTGGTCAATCTCATATTGATATGGGGGTATCAGTTACCAACCCGCAGGAGTTGTACGATATTGCCCAAAGTGGGCAGTTACATGATATGACGGATTTGCCTAGTTGCGAGTATGGCGACCAATTGGAGTACATTCGTGCGGTGTCGAATAGCACTTTTGTTTACTCATCGGCAATAAAAGATGCCTTTGACAATGGCGCAAATGCGACGACTTATCCTGCCACTGAATTGGGGCAGCAGCTTGAACTGGTTGCCCGATTGGTAAAGGGTAATTTAGGTACAAAATTGTATTTGGTTACTTTAGATGGTTTTGATACACATGCTAACCAAGCTTTTGATCATCAAGCGTTGATTACGGATTTATCGGATAGTATGAAGGCGTTTTTTGATGATTTAGAAACTACTGGCTGGCATGATAAAGTATTAGCGGCTACGTTTTCGGAATTTGGACGTAGAATTGACGAAAACGCATCGTGGGGAACGGACCACGGGGCTGGTGCGCCTTTAATGTTGTTTAGCGGTGCTTTTGAGGATGGTAGTACCCAAATGGGGGCTATGCCTGATTTGCAGCAAAACTTTGCGGACTACTGGGGTAACATTGGTTATGAAACTGATTTTAGGAATATTTATGTTACGCTTTTAAACCATTGGTTGTGTGTTGATGTTAACCTTTCGGCCTATGCTTTGGGTAAATTTACCCCAATTGACGGCATAGTTGAAGGTTGCCACGGTATTCAACCACCTGGCGGTGGATTGCCGGGCGGCGGCGGTGCGCCTATTGTTGGGGGGCATGGCAGCCCAATTGGTGCGATAGATATAAGTGCTACCAACCCTAACCCTGGTGGTTTTATTGGTGGCTCGATAATTATTGGTATTAAGGGGGGTAAAAAGCCCGGTGTTAATGTTAATGTATCGGTTTATAGCCATACGGGGCAGCATGTTGCTGTGTTGCATAATGGCTTTTTACCTAATGGCGAGCATACATTTCATTATAGCCCAATACATAATAGGTTGCCTGCTGGTAATTATATTATTTCGGCAACAGGTGCGGGTAAAAAATTATCAAAACAATTCTTTTTACGTTAAAATTGCTAAGCTTAACTATATTGCCTCCGCTTTTGCGGGGGCTTTTTTTGTGGTGATAGTTGTTACGATACTTCGACAGGCTAAGTATCCATGATAAGTTTTAGGATTGTGATTTAGATATTTCGACACTTCGCACTAGGCGTGCCCACAAACTCAGTGCAGGCAAGCTCAATATCCGTTATTTATAATAGGGAAATTTCTCGTTGTAAATTTTCGCGGGCGGCGGTTTCTAAATGTTGAAAGGTTGCCGTGCGGTAAATACGTTCGGCATTAAGGTATTGCTGTAATAGTACTTTGCGCTTGCTTTTGTAAGTAAAACCCGGCACCCAGCTATATTCCTTACGGATTTTTTGGGTGTATAGTTCATATTCAAAATCTGAAACGCTTAGTATTGACAGGTCTAAATCAAGCAACAAAAAGGTATCATTATCATCGGTTACATCATTTTGATAATGATTTTTAGTGCGGATAATCATGCGTTGAACTTTGCTGATGGTTTCCTCATCAATAGCCAATTTTTGCATGTGCTTGGCGGCTAATTCGGCACTTTTTTCTTCGTTGTTTTTACGAAAAGGACTGTAAACGGCATCGTGATAAAAAATGGCCCATTTTACGGCGTTAAGATCGCTAATTTCATCGTGGAAAGCGTCTAAATCCTCTAACATACTTGAAATATGCCGCCAATTGTGGTAGTGTCTGCCCGATGCGGAGTATTTAGCATCTAGTTTTTTAAATAGCTTGTTAATCAGCTTTTTATCATTAGTATATTGTTGTGCTAGTTTAAGCCAACGCCATTGGATATTTTGCTGGGTGGTTACTGTTGTTGCCATAAATAAATTGGCTGCTAAGAAACGGAAGGTAAATGAGTTATTCAAACTTCTTTACTTAATCCCTTAATTACTACAAACAAATTGTTAGCTGCCTTTTCGTATTCATCCAATAATGCTACTATTGCTTCTAAATATTTGTGGTTTTACCCTGCTAATCAAATCTATATTTCTACAAACTTATTCCCAACATAAGCTTTTGAGAAGTTGCATATTCAAAGAAAGTAATCGGCATTTATTTAATTAGGTGTAAACTAGATTGCAGAGGGCACTTTAAAAGTACCCTCTGCAATTTAAAAGTAGCAATTTATTACTATTTACTGTTTAATAATTTTTATGGTTTGTAAATCATTTTTATGCCTTACAATAATGGTATTTAATCCTATATGCCATTTTGATATGTCGATTGTTATTGTTTGGCTCTCATTTTTAATCATTTCTACTCTGGTTAAAGTTCCGTAGTTTTTGGAAGTGGCATTATGCATGCCAAGTATTTCTATTAAACCATCTGTAGTTCCATGTACATCAACTTGGATAAAATTATTTGCAGGATTAGGTGAAACGCTACGAACTGAAAAAGATATGGTATCAGGAGTTGGTTCTTGCGGTTCTTCATGAACCAAAATTGAGCAAGGCTGTGGTAGAGTAAATGTTACTTCGGCTTCATCAAAGTCTCCACATTCATTGTAAACTATTAAGTGTATTGTGTAAGTACCACCAGTTTCAAAGCCATTTGGCCAACTTGGATTTCCCCATTTATTCATTTTAGGAGTTATACAATACTTGTAAGCCTCACTCATAACGAATCCTGAACCAGTAACTGTTTCTCCATTGTCATCTAAAATTTGCATTTCGTAGTGGCTTTCGTTAAAGCTAGCATTTAAGTAAAAGCAAGCTGGGCAATCAGTAGTTTCAACTGTATTTGGTATTGTACCAATATTGGCTTTAGGTGGGGGGCAGCCGCAATTAATATCTTCTACATAGTCGCACATGTTATCCGAAATGTCGGTTAACATTTCTGTTATTTGGCATGGAGTTAAGGCTGAATAGTTAGGGTTGCCTGCCCATGCGCTATATGTCATTAAATTGTTGTTTTGTGCTGACCATTCGCAGCAGGGATGTTCTTCGCAAAAAATTTCAGTATCACATGCATCATCACCATTATGCTGTGGATGATGATTCCAGCACTTATCGTTAAATATATCAGGAATTCCGTCGCAATCAGAATCCCATTCCCAATTATAATCCCACACATCATTACAACCATCTCCTCCTGAAAAAGTATGTCCTAGGCTAAATCCATGTGCTAATTCATGATTTAATAATCCTGGACTAAAATTTTCAACAACTGCATTATTGCTAGAATTTGAGGCAAAACCATTAGTGCCTCCATTAACATTGGATACATAAATATTCATAACGGAAGATCCGTTCTCTTCAAAGGAGTTAAAGTCGCTAAATGAAACACCAGTATTTTGAGCATCAGAGTCGCAATGAATATAAACTTCGTCCAAAACATAGCGTATTGGTATGCATTGTGCTTCAGTTGGTTCTGCCCCATGTTCATCCGTATTCCATTGATGGTTTAAACCTTGCGGGTTTTCACTCATGGTTTCAAAAAAATCATTGGCATCGTTTATCAAGTTTTCTGCAAGTGTAAATGCATTAGAGGCACTTAGGTTTTCATCAACACTAGGTGCAGCACCAACAGTTCCTTCGCAGTTGTCATCCAAAAAAAAGTGCACATTAACATTAATATAAACGGGTATGCAATTTTCTTGCACCCAATCTACATCAAAACAAAAATCGGAAGAGAGCCCGTTGGACTCAGAAATATCTCCATCTAATCCATCGGGTAAACTACAAAGGTGTTGTGCGTTAACCAATCCAATTGAAAGAGTTAAAAATATTAAGGCGTAAAGTGATTTTTTCATTATACAACAGTTTACATTATTTAATCTACCCTTATTACTAATTTACAATTATACTTTATATTAACCTAATAATACTACATATTTTTTGTATAATAATATATATTTAGTTGGAACAAATTCACATTTTTCTAAACTTTAAGGATGCATTGTCGAAGGTGGCTTTCAGTTTAAATTAAACCAGGTATTTTTTTAAGATTTCTCTTCTTTGTTAAACTTGAATGTGAGAGCAGTAAGGATTCGGAATGAGACGTCTTTATTACATACTTTCAGCCATTCGACACTTCGGTGTACTCAGTACAAGCAAGCTCAGGCTGACATAGATTCCCCTACAACAAACCCTGTAACGTTCGTTATTTTTAACAAAAAAAAGTATGTCATAGTTCGACTACGCTTTGCTTCGCTCACTATGACATTTAGTTATTTCAAACTTTACAACAAACCCTGCAAGGCCTTTTCAATGCGGCGGGGCCAAAAGGTTTCTTCGTAAGGGTCGTAGTAGGTGCTGCTATCTACAATAAAGCCTTGTTGGCGGAGTTTGCTGATAAGGCGATCTATACCGTCTTTACGGCGCGCTTCGGCGGGGGTTGAGCCGCAATCAAAGTAAAACATGGCTTGGCTTTTTCCGCCTGTTTCCATATCAAAAGCTAGGTGCTTGTAATCGTCTTGAAAATAAAGGTAAGGGCTTAGGCAAGCCGCCTTGCCAAAAACATCTGGGTAACGGGCTGCTAATGCAAAGCTTACTGATGCTGCCATTCCGTGCCCGAGTGTCATGGTGTTATAAGGGTCGGGCTGGGTGCGGTATTCAACATCAATAAAAGGTTTTACCTTGTTAGCTACAAAGCGGATATAGGGTTTTACCACATGATAATCGTCGGTGTTAAAGGAGCGGTCGTTAGCGTTGTGAATAAGCACCACAATCCATCCTTGCATATATCCTTTATCAAAAAAATCATCAACGGTTTCATCTACTTGCCAATCATTTTCGGGGGTGGTATTGGGGTTAAAAATGCCGTGCGGTTGGTGTACATATAGCACGGGGTATCGCTTGGTTTTTTCCAAATGATAATCAGGGGGTAGCCAAACGTAAATATCGCGTGGGCTTAAATTATGCCCTTTTAGCTGCCTGTGGCTAAACAAACGTGGCGGCGGAATATCGGGCTTTGGTGGTGGTGGTGGCGCTTCGTATTCTGCAATAACTGGCGCAACGTAAACTTTTGAGGGCGAATAGGTTAAATCATCCCACCTATCCACGGTAAATTTTAACATTTGGTTGCCTTGGGCAATAAAACTGCGCTTGCCAATGGGTTGTTTATCCATGCCTACTTCAATTGCGCCGTCTTTACTGCGGGTAAAATTAAACTCGATTAATGCGCCTTCAGGAAACTTCATTACAAAAATCCAAACGCCTTCGGCGGTTTTGGTAAACTCAATGGTATCTTGCAAAAAAGGATTGTAAGCCCCCATGTTACCCACCATAAAAATATTTTGACCGTCGGGAACTGCCTGTAATGAGTTGACAATCATTGAAATTTGGGCAACTTTTTGCGCCTGAAGCGGATTAAAATGCGAAAAAAAGTTAAATAGTATGGCAAAAAACACCAAACAAAATCGTAATGGCATTAGTTTTAATGTTTAAACGTTACAAACGTACTTAATTATTTACGGAAAAACTATTGATAATCATGAAGCGTACGCTATTATCATTACTAATGTTGCTTTTTGTTGCCAATATTGCTTGGGCAGATAATGCCTGCCAGTTAAGCGATGAGGAATCTCAAAAAGCGAAACTTTTATTAAATGCTATTTTTAAAACGGTTGATGCTACGCACTATACGGGCGTTGCCTTAAATGATGAATATTCGGAACGCGTTTATAATCTATTTTTAAAAAAATTGGATTATCAAAAACGCTTTTTCACGCAAGAGGATTTAGCCGATTTTGAGCGGTATAAGCACAAAATTGATGATTTGATCAAAAATGAATCTTTTGACTTTTTTGAGATGGTTAATAACCGATTGAATGATAGGATTGCTGCCAGTAAGGAGATTTATCAAAGCATTTTAGCGCAGCCTTTTGATTATACGGATGGTGGTGTTTTTGAAACGAATCCTGAAAAAAGAGATTTTGCCATTGACGAAAACGACCGCCCCAACAAATGGGAAAAAGTGCTTGAATATGCCGTGGTTAGCCGTATGGCAACAAAAATTAAGGAGCAGGAAGAGGCTTTAGAAAAAGGCGACACCGAGGTTGAACAAAAGGATAAAGAAACGCTTGAAGTTGAAGCGCGCGAGAAGGTTTTAAAAAATTATGATAGTTGGTTTAGCCGTCTTGAAAAGGTTGAAAACATTGACCGTTTAGGTTCTTATTTTAATGCCATGGTTCAGGCGTACGACCCGCATTCAAGTTATTTTTTACCGAAAAAGAAAGAGGATTTTGACATTAGAATTTCTGGTAAATTAGAGGGCATTGGCGCAACGCTTCAAGAAAAAGATGGTTACATTACGGTTACTAAAATTGTACCGGGCAGCCCATCATATTTACAAGGTGAGTTAGAGGCAACGGACAAAATTTTAAAAGTTGGGCAAGGCGACGAGGAGCCTGTTGATGTTGTAGATATGCGATTGGATGAGGCTGTGCGCTTAATCCGTGGTAAAAAAGGAACAGTTGTACGCCTTAGCGTTAAAAAGAAGGATGGTAGCCAAAAAGTGATTCCTATTACAAGAGATATTGTGGTTTTGGAGGAGACTTTTGCCAAATCGGCTTTGCTTGAAAAAGAGGAAAACAACTATGGTTATATTTATTTGCCTCGCTTTTATGCCGATTTTAAAAACAAGAAAAATGGGCGGCATTGCAGTGATGACATCCGCAAGGAATTAATAAAATTGAAAAAAGAAAATATTGAGGGATTAGTTTTTGACTTGCGTTCAAACGGTGGTGGTTCGTTAAGTGATGTGGTTAAAATGGCGGGTTTGTTTATTGAGGAAGGCCCTATTGTTCAGGTAAAGGAGAAAAACGAAAGGATAAAATCGCATAGTGATACGGATAAAAGCGTTGTTTATAATGGCCCTTTAGTGGTTTTAGTGGATAATTTTAGTGCCTCGGCATCGGAAATTTTAGCGGCGGCCTTGCAGGATTATGATCGTGCGATTATTGTGGGGAGCAATGCTACTTATGGCAAAGGAACCGTGCAACGTTTTTATGATTTAGATAGAGCCGTAGTTGGACAAAGCGATATGAAGCCTTTGGGTTCGGTTAAGGTTACTACGCAAAAATTTTATCGAATTAATGGTGGAACTACCCAATTAAAAGGGGTTACGCCCGATGTTATTTTACCTGATGAATTTAGCTATATTGAAAAAGTGGGCGAAAAGGAATTGGACTATGTAATGGGTTGGGATGAAATTCCTGCCTCAAAATACAGCGAGTGGGATGAATTGCCAGATAGCCGTAAAGTGGCAAAATGGAGTAAATCGCGCTTAAAAAAGGATGAGGTTTTTAAACAAATTGATGAAAATGCAGAGCGCATTGGCAATTTTGAGGATGATACCGATTTTAGTTTGGATTTAGATGTTTACCTGAATGAATTGTGCGAACGCGAAGAGCAGGCGGCTAAAATTAAGGATTTAGCACAGCCAATAAGTGGTTTGGATGTGATGCCAATTGAAAGCGATTGGGCAAGTATTGAGGGCGATTCGTTAAAAGTAGAATTGACCGAAAAATGGCATGAGGATTTACAGAAAGACGTTTACATTAACGAGGCGATTTCAATTTTAAACGATATTTTATAAACTGATTTGCATGATTGTACTGCTTTCTCCCGCAAAATCATTAGACTTTGAAAGCAAAGCCCCTTTTAGGAAAAAAAGCGAGCCGATATTTTTATCGCAAGCCGAGCAATTAAACCAACGTTTGCGTGAGTTAAGTGCGACCGAATTAGGTAAATTAATGCACATAAGTGAAAACTTATCGAACCTCAACTTTGAGCGTAATCAAGCTTGGACGATGAGCAATACCAAGGCAGAAAAGCAATGTGTTTTCAGCTTTAACGGCGATGTTTATCAGGGTTTAGATGCCAATACCTTTACCAAGCCTCAGGCGGATTTTGCACAGAAACATTTACGCATTTTATCGGGGCTTTATGGGGTTTTAAAACCTATGGATGTTATACAGCCATATCGCCTAGAAATGGGCAGCCGCCTATGTGTTAACGGGCATAAAAATTTGTACCAGTTTTGGGGTAGCCAAATTACGGATGCCCTAAACGAGGAGCTGAACGGCATGCGCAGCAAGCTAGTGGTTAACTTGGCCAGTAATGAGTATTTTAAATCCGTTAAGAAAAAGGAGTTAGTTGGAGAATTAATTGAACCGCAGTTTAAGGATTGGAAAAACGGTCAGTACAAAATGATTAGCTTTTTTGCTAAAAAGGCTCGTGGCTTAATGAGTCGTTATATTATTAATAACAAAGTGAAAAAAGCCGAGAATCTTAAAGGCTTTGACTACGAGGATTATAAATGGAATGCCGAACTAAGTGAAGCCAGCAATGGTTGGGTGTTTACGAGGGGGTGAATAAAACCACTTTAAATGGAATAAAATGCAAACTTATATTAAGGTTGTTGCCTGCTTAATTAGGGAAAACAATGGTGAAAAGCAGATTCTTTCTTTCGTACATCCGCCACCATTAAATGATTACCAAATTCCCAAAGGAACAGTTGAAAAAGGAGAAAACCTTGAAATTGCCGCCTTACGCGAATTATACGAAGAGTCAGGTATTTCAAACTGTGAAATTGAAAAGTATCTAGGTTCATTTGAACTAATTACCGAAGGAGGAACAAACAGAGAACTACCATTAGAAAAGCAAATTTGGCATGTTTATACAATTAAAGCAAATGAGCCATTAAGTGATTCTTGGGAACACATAGTATCAGGAAAAGGAATTGATAAAGGACTTGTTTACAAATACTTTTGGCATAATTGGAAAACAAATAACTCAAGGTTTCATCATAAATTTCATCGGCTATTCCATTTTATTGAAAATACTAGGCCGAACTAAGCGAAGCCAGTAATGGTTGGGGGTTTATGAGGGGTGAATATTAGAATTTACTAAAATTCAAGCCTAAACCGATTTTTTTTGTAAATAAGTATTTGATTTACATGGTATTTGTGATTGCATTGGCTTTATAACTTTTGCTTGAAATCTGAGATTTCCAACTGGTATGCCAGCCCAGTCATGGCAAAAGCCATTCTTGGAAATGACGGCTGTTTACATAATAATAAACAACAAACTAAGCGAAGCTGGTAATGATTGGGGGTTTACGAGGGGGTGATGGGATAATCATTCTATTATTAAAATTATTAGTTATGTTGCACGGCAATAAGGTTTCGACAGGCTCAACCTCCCAAAATCCAAAGATATTGAGGCTCTCTAAATGTTCATTTGTTAAACAATCGATTTTTAAAATCATCCTCCGTCAGCTTTACTGAAACCTCCTTCAAAAGGAGGATATACCGAAAAAGCGAGGCCAGTAATGGTTGGGTGTTTTTAGGGTACATCGGACATTGAGGTTCTCTAAATGTTCATTTGTTAAACAACCGATTTTCAAAATCATCCTCCGTCAGCTTTGCTGACACCTCCTTCAAAAGGAGGATATACCGAAAAAGCGAGGCCAGTAATGGTTGGGTGTTTACGAGGGGGGGATGGGATAATCATTCTATTTAAAGTTGTTAATTATGTTTCGTGGCAATAAGGTTTCGACAGGCTCAACCTCCCAAAATCCAAAGATATTGAGGCTCCCTAAATGTTCATTTGTTAAACAACCGATTTTCAAAATCATCCTCGGTTAGCTTTGCTGACACCTCCTTCAAAAGAAGGATATACCGAAAAAGTGAGTCCAGTAATGGTTGGGGGTTTATGAGGGGTGAAGTTTAGCTAAAAAAAGATCTCAGATAAATCATACAGATTTTCTGAGATGACAAACAATTGTTTAATTATTAATGCAATGGCACTAATTGAACATGTGATAAATCACCCTTCAAACCGATACATGATATCGCTGCGTAAAACGTATTTTGTGCCTTTGGTTACTTGGCTGCCTTGATGCCTTAACTGATGCTCGAAAATGAGTGCGGAACCTGTGTGAGGCATAACCTCAACACCATTATCAAATAGGGTTGAACCACCATCAAAATCATGGTTAAGGTAAATTAGAAAAGTAAAAAAGCTTGCTTCGCCATTTGGGCGAATATAACTTGCATCGCGATGTTTTTTAAAGCTTTGCCCAATATCATATTTATAAAAACGGAGCATTTCGTTTAAGCTTATTGCACGGCATTTTCCGTGATAACTAGGAACAAATGGGGCGAGGCTTTCCCACAAACTTTCTGCCATCGGTTCATTTAAAAGCATTACCCTTTGGTTGTTTCTTACGCTTTTAACTAGGCGTTGTTTACCGTTACCAACTTGAATTAAAGCGGCTTCGTAACCAATATTTTCAGTTAACTCAATAAACTGCTGGCAAAGTGGCTCAGACAAAAAATTGGGGATGCTGAAAATAGCATCGGTATGTTTAACTAATTGCATAATAAATGATGTTTGAAAAGGATAAACCAATGTGCGTTTAGTAAAGTTCCGTTTATAATTGAATGTACTATAAATTAGGTGAATAACAGTTGAGTTTTCAATATTTTTAGCATCCTCTAAATATTTATTTTGTGTAGCCAAAAAATAGTATTGTAGCTTTGCGGTTACTATGAAGAAATACTTACTTAGTGTACTATTTTTGGCAGCAATTGGTTTAAAAGCCCAAATTGTTACTGACAGACCGGACCAAACGGAAAGTGCCTTGGCTTTAAACAAAGGAATGTTTCAAATTGAAACAGGAACGCTTTTAAACATTGATAATTATAGCCATGAAAAAGGCTGGGATTTTAACAATTTATTGCGAATTGGTATTTTAAAAGGCATTGAATTAAGGGTTGGTCATAATTATTTGATACAGCAATATTTAGCCAAAGAAGGGACTGAAAAATTATCGGGTTTTGGGGATATGAATGCGGGTTTTAAAGTACAGCTTTATAGAAGCGAAGAAGAAGGGAAATTTGACCTTGCTCTATTGGGGGTTTATGGTTTTCCTACGGGGGCAGCGGCCTTTAGCTCGGGGGAGTTTAGCACAAAACACATGGTTTTATTGTCGCATGGCATTAATGATAATTTTGGTATTGGCTATAATGTAGGTTATCAACATGGAGATGAGAAGGGCGATTTGGTTTATACGGTAAGCTTTGCTGGTAGCTTGGCCAAAAACTTAGGCGGTTTTATTGAGTATTATGGTGCATTGGTGAATTTTGAGGAGGATGAGCATAATATGGATTTTGGTTTGACTTATTTGATTAAAAATAACTTGCAAGCTGACGTTAGTTTCGGTTTTCCTTTAATGAAAAAACCGAGTAGTAATTTTTTTAGTTTTGGCTTTAGTTACTTGTTTGATAAGCAGTAGTTTTTTGACTTTACTTTATCCGTTAGAAATCTAAAATACTATCCTGCATTGTAGTTACAATTGAATAGATATAATTGTTTGGCTCAAATCAAATCTTGTATTTCTATTCTTTTTAGTAAACATAATTTGGAATTAATGAAAGGACTAATCCTAAGTTTATTATTTATTGTAACCGTTAAGCTAAGTGCGCAAGTTGCAACGGAAGGTGCTAGTACGGTTGAAAAAAATACTTTTAGAATTGAAAATATTAACTTTTTAAATTTTGACAATTCAAGTAACAATAAGTTATGGGATTTTAATAGTTTATTTAGGATAGGCGTTGCAAAAAGAGTTGAATTGAGGGTTGGGCATGATTATTTTATTAATAGATTCAGCGATAATAATGGTGATGGAATTGAAAATTTATCAGGTTTTGGTGATATGAATGCGGGTATAAAAGTTGAATTATTTAATAGCCAAGAGGAAGGTAAGTTTGATTTTGCGTTAATGGGTACTTACAGTTTTCCAACGGGAGCGGGCGCTTTTAGTAGCGGTAATTTTTATACCAATCATATGCTTTTATTTGCCAATGCCATTACTGATGATATTGGTGTTGAGTATAATATTGGTTATCAAGATGGTGAAGAAAAAGGAGATATAATTTACACTTTTAGCATTGGAGCATCAGTTGTTAAAGATTTAGGTGCATTTGTTGAGTATTATGGTGCATTAGTAAACCTTAATGAAGCGGAACACAATATAGATTTTGGCTTTAATTATAGTATTAAAGATCATTTTCAAGTTGATGCTACCTTTGGTTTGCCTTTAATGAAAAAGCCCGAAAGCAGTTTTATCAGCATTGGGGTTTACTATACGTTTGCAAAGCGTAAGTAAGCTAAGTTACTCAGTATAGTTTGGTAAATTACCGAAAGGTACTTTAACTGTTATTTTTCCTTTAGCATAATCGCCGCTTGCATCAACTACAACGTATGTGTACTTATATGTGCCTGGTTGGCAGGATGTAAAGGTTGGATTTGGGCTATTGATGTCGCTTAATTTTTCAAGGTTATTACCTATCCAAACGTGGTTTTGATAGGTACAAACACCGCCATATGCTATTGGATTTAAAGTTAATGCCTGGCACATATTTGCTTTAACCGTATTTTTTTCAAATGCTATTTTTACCTCATCACTAAATTTAAGTGTTGTAGTATTGGTGCGGAAAATACGGATGCCCTCATTGGCAGTATTAAAGTTTGAAACTTTAGCTATAATCGTTATTTCTCCTTGCTGATTAATGGTAAACTCATTAAATGCAAAAGCGCCTTGAAAATAACCAAAGCCAAGTGGCAAGTTTGTAAAATCAGTTATCTCAAAATTTTGGTTTAATTTAATAAGATAAGGATGTTTGTATTGAGTAGTTTCGCCATTTGTATCAGTGATTACTATTTGAGCTATGGCATAAACATCGTTATTAAAAACGGCTAATCTTAAAACTTGTAAGTTGCTCAAAACTTGCCCTGGTTGCAAGTCAATATCATTAAAGCTGGCATCTAAATCAATTTCTTCGGCGAGACTGGTATTCAAATCTACTTTAGTTATTTTTCCGCCTCCGTGCATTAATAAAACATTGGGTTGAATTGTTACACTTTTATCAAGCCCAACCGAGCCATTTAACATTATTGTTGAGGTTTCCTCTAAATTTTGATTGCGAATTGAGATGTAATGTTGCCATAGCATATTGCCATTTTCATCCGAGTTAATTGTATAAATTGGGAGTAAAAGTTGGTTAGCTTCTTCAATAAAAGTAAATGGCCTACTGTTTCCGAAAATGTCTGAATCAACTAAGATTTCATTTACTAAATTGCCCATTAAATTAAAAACAGCGAAGTAAGCTTTTTGCTGATTTTGTTCGTACTCTCTATAACCGCTTAAATAAATTAAATTATTTTTTATTTGGAAGCTTGAACTTGCAATGTTTTGAAAATTAGGGCTTTGTAGGGGTATTACTGATTGTAAGTTTAAGCTTGAATTATATGTGTACATGTTAATTATGTTGGCGCAACTAGTACCAGACGGTTGTACGGTACAGGCATTTAACATAACTATAAAATCGTCCTCTTCATTTTTTTCAACAAAAATTTTGCATGGGTATTGTTCATCAATTGCAATTAACTCATCCCAATTTACATTTCCGCATTCGTCAACATTTATAAAGTTTAAGTTAGCGTAATCGGTAAGTACAAAAGTGGTTTCGTTAGTTGTATTATCAAAAAACGAATTAATTAAATGGTTTGGACCATTGCTTGCAAAGTTTTGATTAATATAGTTGGGGATATTGGATTGTGCATTACCAGTAAAAACGCAACATACCGCTACAAACAAAATTGTACACAGATTTTTCATAATGGAGTTTTCACCAATCTACTAATTATTATTGAATTTACAAATGATTTAAAACAAGGCTAAGCCTATACCAAAAATGAATATTCCTGCGGTGAAGAGTGCTAAACAATAGGGTAAAATTTGCTGTGCTTTAAGTCCTGTAATTCCTAAAAGGGGTAATGCCCAAAATGGTTGTAGCATGTTGGTGATTTGATCGCCGTAGGCCAAAGCCATAACGCTTTTGGCAAGCGGAACATTTAGTTGTTGTGCTGCCTCAACAATGATTGGTCCTTGCACAGCCCATTGCCCTCCCCCACTCGGCACAAAAATGTTAACGATTCCTGCGCTTATAAAAGTGAAGAATGGGAAAGTAAAATCGGAGGAGATTGATACGAAAAACTGGCTAAAAACATCAATTAATCCGCTATATTTCATAATGCCCATAATGCCTGCATATAGCGGAAATTGAATCATGATGCCTGTTGATGAGCCTATTGCGGCTTCAGCGGCTTGGGTGAATTTATGGAAACTGCCGTGCAGCCAAATTCCTAATCCGAATAATGTGAAATTGATAAAATTAAGGGATAAAGCGAAGCCTGAATTAACAAACCACATTGTACTGATAATCAAAAAGATAAATGCGGTAATAAGTGCTAAAGGTCGGGAATGGTTTAGGCGTTCGGCTCCTTCCTCTTTTTGAAGATTTGTATTAACATTTGGGGCGATATAATCGGGTAAAAGCTCGCAAAGGGTTGGCTCGCTTCGTTTTGCAATGAAGTACATTAAGGCGGGGAGTAATATTAAAAGCAAGGCACTTACGGTTAGGTTCATTCCACTAAAAATGGTCAAATCGGTGGAGATAACGCCCATTTGGGCTACTAAGTGGTGGTCGGCTCCAGCTACGGTTACGGGTGCAGAACCTGATAATCCGCCATGCCAAACCATAAGCCCTGCATAACCTGCTGCGCCTATTAATGGATAATTGATTGGGATGTTATTAGCCTTAGCGAACTCGCCCACTTTACGGGCAAATAATGCGCCGAAAACAAGTCCTAAGCCCCAGTTAAATAGTGCCAAAACTAGGGTTACTAAGCATACCACATAGGCGGCCGATGCTGCGCCTTTTACAAACCTCAACAGGTAATTAATACCTCGATTTACAATTGGCGAAATGGCGAGGACATGCCCCAACACCAAAATCAGCATCATTTGAAGGGTGAACGCGAGTAGCTCCCAAAAGCCTTTTTGCCAGTACTCCCCTATTTCGAGCAGCTGCATTTTTTGACCGCTGCCATTGGTGAGCAAAAGGGCTAAAATGGCGGTAAAAAAAGTGATAAGGATTGCCAGCGTAAATGGCGAGGGTAAAAGACGTTGTGCCGTTTTAACAAATTGGCGCGAAAAACTCATGGCATGGATTTATTGCCAAGATAGGGAATTTTGGATTTGAGAATAGTATTAAGTAGTTAGTAATTAGAACTAAGATTTTATGGTACTATAATTTAGGTTATGCCAAAAAAATGCCTTTATACTGTATATAGTGTTTTTTAGCTTAGGCTTTAGTTCTGAGATTCCAGACCGGGTCGCGCAGACATTGCCATAAAGGCAATTCTAGAATGACGGTTTAATGTAATTTATTGTTGAAACCAACTAAAACCTATATGCGCACTACTACGGCAAGTAGTGTTATTGTAAACGTATTTTAAGGCTAAATTTATTTCAAAATAATCCTCCGTCGAGTACCTCGACACCTCCTTTAGTAAAGGAGGACAGATTAAAGTTAAAAGCCACATCTCTCACCAAATCATTGATTTTAAGATTAGGTACTTAAAATCCACCCCACCGCTTTAGCGACACCGATTCCTTGGACCACCCTCGTATGTGAGCTCAGCCCAAGGAGGGGAATTGATGACTTGCCTTTTAGAATTAAAATATTTAAAGCTTTATGAATCTTACTGGCGCAATAATTGCAACTTTGCATCATAATCTTAGCTTATGCAAACCTTAATTGTTGGTGGTGGAAATATGGGGCAGAGTTATGCTCAAAGTTTTTTAGACGCGCATATTTTGCGGAGGTCGGATATTGCGATTTTAGAGAAAAGTGATAGCCAAAAAGAGAAATTACGCCAAAAGGAATGGACGAATTTACATAGTAGTCCTGGGGATTTTATTGCCAATGCGGAGTTGATAATTATAGCGGTTAAACCGCAAGATTCGGGGGAGTTAATGGCGAAAATTCAGCCGTATATAAAGCGACATCATGTGATATTGAGCATTATGGCTGGGGTTAAAATGCAGGCAGTAGCTAGTGGTTTAGATACCAATAAAATTATCCGTGCTATGCCTAACTTACCTGCCCAAATTGGTATGGGAATGACGGCTTTTACCGCCCTTGATGAGGTTACTCGTGAGGAATTAACGAGTGTTCAAAATCTGCTGAATACAACTGGTAAAGCCATTTATTTTACTGATGAAAAGATGTTGGATGCCGCTACGGCAGTATCGGGCAGTGGGCCTGCTTATGTGTATTATTTTATGGATGCCATGATGAAAAAGGCAATTGACCTCGGATTTAGCGAAGCGCAAGCGGATTTATTGGTTTGGCAAACGTTTAACGGTGCGGTGCATTTGCAAAACAAGGCGCATCTTAGCTATGCGGATTGGATTAAGCGGGTTAGTAGTAAAGGCGGAACAACCGAAGCGGCGATTAAAACTTTTGGTGCTAATGATTTGGATAGCATTATTCAAAAAGGGCTACAAGCGGCTATGGATAGAGCGGTTGAATTGGGGGAGTGAACGGGTGTTTCTCGTGTAAAATAATTAATCCTCCGTCGAGTACCTCGACACCTCGGTTGCGAGCCCAGCTTACGCAGCCCGGCCCCTCAAAAAGGGGGACATTTCCGATTCTATTTTAACTGATAAATATCTGTGTTCGTAGCTGTTTCAAAGCACTAATTTTCAACAACTCAAAAATAAGCCTTAAATAGAACTCAGGTTATTTTGCATAAAAGGCCTATTTTTAAGGAAACAGCCCGTTTATGAAATGCCCTACCGTAGTATTATTAATAAGTTTGTTTTTTGTAGCTCCTGCTTTATGTTTTGCGCAGGATGATAATGAAAATCTTGATTACGAATATGAGCCATTGGTACAAGATGGGGCGTGGTGGTTGAGGTATTGGTCATGCGGTGATATTTTATCTAGCGTATCGTGGTATGTACTTAGTTATTTTGAAGGAGATTCAGTAATTAATGGACAGGCTTATAATGTTTTTTACAATTATGATATAGATCAGTTTAACTATGAAATTGAATTTTTTAGAGAAGAGGATAAAAAGGTATTTCAATACAATACATATTATGATACTGAAATACTAATTTTTGACTTTAATAAAACCATTAACGAGGTAATTGAATATGATTATCCATGGAGCGAAAACAATAATAACTGCATAATAGTAGATACAATTTTAGTTAATAATTGTAATAGTAATAGTAATTTTTTTAAAGAGTATGTACTAAATGCCGTCAATTCATCCTCTTATTGCCCTAATGTTTATTTTGAACGTTTAGGGGCTATATACTCTGAAAACCATCCATTTGCACATAAAAACTCAGCAACTTGTTTTGTTGAGCTTACTTTGTTTGGTCTTTTCAATGAAATTTTATTCAAACAAGATTGTGATGAAGAAGATTTTTTGCCGCCTTTTAATAGTATGCAAGAATTAGAGGCTCATTTCGATTCTACTTACGTTTCTAATATTCCTGTTATTACTAGTAAAATTAGTGTTTACCCTAACCCTGTGGTTGATGTTGTAAATATAGATAGTGATTTGCCTATAAATCTCATCGAAATTTATTCAATTGAAGGGAAAAGGGTTGCTGAGTTTAGTAATGAGAGGGTGTTGGATATCGGACATTTAGCCAAGGGGATTTATATTGTAAGTGTTGAATTAGAAGGCGGCGAACTGTTTAAACAG
>Ga0160423_10000954_pt1 | contig 24110 bp, 19 predicted proteins | sample CRUFie14St8metaG_FD_108191 | JGI IMG/M metagenome (GOLD analysis project Ga0160423, IMG submission 108191) | Marine microbial communities from the Costa Rica Dome - CRUD Field 142mm St8 metaG | ecosystem: Environmental > Aquatic > Marine > Oceanic > Photic zone | place: Costa Rica: the Eastern...
ACCTCGCCCCGAATGGTGGTGGTTGTGTGCCTTATCATCGCAGGCATGCTTGGACAAGTGGGGCTTTCCTTCCAAGATCAAATCGACGATGATGTCGAAATCTTCCTCCCTGACGATGCCGAGTCAACAGATTTGCTGCTCGAGGTCCGTGAAGAGTGGTCGACCGACATCGCCATTGTTTACATCCAGACAGACAACGCTAGGCTTGGGCAGGGTTTGGGGGACAACATCTCCGACGAAGCCATCCTTCGCGAGATTTCGTGGGTTGAAGGCGACGACGAAAACAAGAACTCGGGGGCCACAAGCCGAGGGATTGACTGGAACAAGAACGACCGTGGGCGAGAGGACGGCATCCTTTGGATCCTCTCACCGGCTCAGCTGATCAAGGAAGCCAACTCCGCAGACGGACGTTTCAACAATTCAATGTGCGAACATGGTGTTCAGTCTCGCATTCCTGTGAGCTTTGACTGTGACCTGCCTGGCGGAGGCGCATACGCAATTCCCGACCAAGACCGAATCGACGCATTGGTCGACAACCTCGGAGGCGCATTTACCGCCATGGTAAGGGACACCAACGATCTTGATCCGACCTTCGACAGCGACGAAGACGGCGACCCAACCAACGACTTGGACGGCGATGGCGTCTGGGACACAGCGGCCATCGTGATTGGCCTCAACCACGACCTCAACAGAACCGACTTCAACGACTTTGCAGAATTGTTGCAGCACGTTCAGAACGTCATCGACGACCGTCCTGCCGATCTTGACAGCACAGACATGACCGTCACCGGCCTGACGAAGGTGCTCGAGGACGTGAGCAACGAAATTTACGACGATTTGCTGAACATGCTTCCCTTCTCTCTGCTGTTTACCATCGGCGTCATCACCGCCTTGCACCGGTCAGGCAAGGTCGTCATCATCACCGGATTGCCCATCGTCATGGCACTCTCAGTGACCTTTGGGACCACAGTAATCCTGAACCTGACTTTGACGCCGATGATCGTCGCAACCTTCCCCATCTTGATCGGGTTGGGTGTGGACTATGCTCTGCATATGGTCAACCGCGTTGAAGAGCGACGTCGTCACCACATTGACGCTGCACACAGCGAAAACATGCTTCGCCGAAGGCGTGGTGAAGACGAACTCCCCGTCCCTGACCTTTGGGACATGGCCCTCTACCGCACGTGTGTGCTTGAGATGACACGCTCAACCGGTCTTGCTGTCCTGCTGTCAGCGTTCACAACCGTGATCGGTTTCTCGGTCCTCATGGTCCCGCAAATCGTCGCCGTGACTCCCATCCGGTCGGTGGGCGTCACGTTGGTGCTGGGCATCATTTCCACGCTGATCTTCAGCCTCTTGCTCGTCCCAACCTTGGCCTGGCTGCTTCGTTACAGCAGGAAATCAACCCCAGCAGCGTGGGGGAAAGTGGGTCGATCACCCGTCAAGCACTGGTACGCCGTGGTGGGGGTGGCCTTCCTGATTACCGCGGTCGGGGTGGCGAACCTCGACGCGTTGTCCGAACCAATCACCGGATCCAGCGAAGCTCCTGACGACATCGCATCGCTGGACGCCCTCGCCACGTATTCGCAGCAGTTCGACTCAGGTCAGACTTCGCTCTTCGTGTTTGACGCCACCATGCGCAGCAACGACAACGGCACCGACCAGATTCGGGACATCCCCGTGCTGGACGAGATTGACCGGGTCGAAGCGCTTGTGTCTCAAGTCGAATACACCAACACGACCAGCATCGTCCTTTTCCTGAAATCGATCCCAGTCAACATCGAACTCACGGATGGCGTGACCCTCTACGAAGGCAGCCTCTGGGACCTCCTTCACGAGCCGTGTTGGGAGTCAAACGATCCGCTCGAGTGCCATCTTTGGCTGACCCTTGACGCCACTGGCCCTGACGGAAGGGAAGGACTCCGACGTGACATGGTGAGCGTGGTGTTCGATACGTTGAGCCCAGAAGTACGGTCCATGTTGCTCAATGAAGCCGGCACGAAAGCCCTCGTGTACGTGGATCAACCGTACATGAACCTCAACTATGCCGAGACGCTTCGGGATGAGATCGACGTCATCCTTTCTGAAGAGACCCAACTGCAGGACACGCGCTCATCACGCCTGACAGGTGGCCTTCCTGTCTCCCTGGACATCAACGAAGGCATTCATGACACGCAATCCAGGACGACGATCATCACCATGGTGGTCTTGACCTTGGTGCTCATGCTGATGTTCCGTAGCCCTCGTATTGGTCTCTACACCATGATTCCTGTCGCCGTGGTCATCTTGTGGCAGCCGCTAATGATGCGCAGCGGAGACGTCAACGTGAACATCTTCACCGCGATGATTGGGACCATCGTCTTCGGCATCGGCGTGGACGATGCGATTCACATGATGCATAGGATTCAGGAAGAGGGCGAGACGCCGACCGGCCTGGCGCATTCGGTTGAAAGCACCGGACAGACGATTTTCGAGACCTCGATCACGACCATCGCAGGCATTTCCGCCGGCTTCCTTGCCGCATTCCCGGGCTTGGAGAATTTCTTCGGCATCATGGCAGCCCTCATCGCAGCGGCCTTCCTGACAAGCTGTTTCCTGCTCCCCGCGTTGCTGGCTGCAGAACGGGACATCATCTCGCTCATCCGTCACAAGAAACGTGGTGTGGACTTTGGCGAGGGCGTCGTCACCGGCGAACACATGACGGCCCTCGACGCTGTGTTGGAATGAGGCGGAGGGAGTGGGGAGTAAGCCCCTTTCTGTTCCCGAAAACGGTGACCGCATTCAACTGTGCACCCTACCCGCCCCTCGGCGTGCCGCGTCGTCAGGGCTGTCTGGGCTTGCTCCCATGGGGTTGCTCGTCTCATCGACCACGTGGAAACCTCCGCCTTTCGACATCATCGTTCAACCCACGCGTCGTTCGTTTCTGCTGCATTGACCTGACCGTCTCCGATCTGCCGCTTGTGCGGCCCATGTGCACCGTGGAGAGGGGACTTTCCTCAGAGTCTAGCTCTGTCAGCGGTCCTCCCACTCCCTCCGGGTTTGGGTGGCGCCGCTTTCCACTTGAACGCATCCCTTCAGGAGGACTCGCGTGAAAGGCGGAAAGCAACGATGCCGATCAGCGCGACAATGAGGAGCACCAAGATGCTTCCAACGCCACCTGCAGGTCCGCTGAACAGCCCTTGGCCGGAAGAAGCATCGATCAGGTGCGTGTCGCCGACATGGGTCATTCCGTCCACAATGATGTACTCGAATCGGACGGGGCCCTCATCGAGCGGAACCCATGTCCCGTTTTGCACCGCCACCTCGCCCGCACCGATGTTCACCGAACGGGCATCGAGACGTGTCCGTGAGCCGTCGGCTTCCACCACTTCAACGATGATTTGGACGTCGCCTTGGCCGCGACCAGCGTTGAGGATGCTGTAGGACCAAGCCAGTTCACCGCCCTTGACGGGGTTGACCAGGTCTTCCGAGGGGTGGCCATCGAACACAACGTCCGCCACGCGCTGTTCGAGCAACCACACGGCCAGCGGATCGGCAAGCGAATTCCCAATCGGGTCCACGGCTTGACTTGAGAGATCCTCGCCTTCCACCCAAACCCGAAGTTCGAGCCGTTGCATGCGCACATCCTCGGGTAGGGCGCTGTCCACGTCGATGACCGCGCGGAGTGGAAGGTCAGCGCCGCTCAATCGGGCCCCTCGAAGGGTCATCGGTTCCAAGCCTTCAGCCAAGACTTCCCCCGCGAGACCGAATCCACTGACCATCACGCGCCATGCGAGGTGAACATCACCGAGGCCGATGTCTTCGTCCATGCGCACGTCGATGACAAGGGATCCCCAATCCGACTCGGGCAACGGTGCACCAAGCGCCGGTGAGGTCAGGGCGCTCACTCGGGGAGGCTCAGTGTCGACCATGAACCGTCTGACCACGTCATCCGCGCCTCGAAGGACAGCACCGTCGGGTGGATCGTTGATGCGGAGGAGAAGACTTTGGCTCCCAGCCTCGTCGGGCACCTCCAAACCAATGAGGAAAAGCCCGTCAAGTGTTGTGGCGTTTGCATGTTCTGAACCGAGCGTGGCCTCGACCTGCAGGGGTTCAAGCACCGTTCTATCTGATCGTGCCCAAACGAACGATGACGACACCTGCAGCTCGGCCCCTGGACGGAGTTGCGCTTGGCTCTCACCGAGTTCTGCACCGTCGAGTTCCACCACGAGGGAAGAACGATCGAGTTGCATTTCACTTGACGCGCGCCAGCGCAACACATCGAGACGGTCCGTCGAGAATTGCCCCCCACGGTCTTCAACGCTTACCGAAGGCGTGCGCGCCGTGGGGCTGGGATCGAAACCCCAATCCAGGCGCATGTCAATGCGGAGGTAACCTTGGTCGCTAAACGGCGTTAGGCTCGAAGGTGAACCTTCCATCCTGCAGTCAAGCACAGTCAGGAAGGGGTGGACTTCGCTGCAACCGTCATCAGCGGTCCATTCCACCACGAGTTCATCGTTTCGCTCGAGGTCAAGGTCCACGGTCACGCGCGCCAAGTCCTGAAGGCCGTTGCCGTCACCAAGCGGAATGGAAAGCGTGACGGGCTCACTTGGGTGCAGCCAGGTGGGTGAGCCCACCGACCACGATGCGCCAGCGTCGTTGCCCACCGACGGTGCGCCGTCCTGGTTCACCTGAACCATGGACATCGGTGCGGAAATGTTGCCGGCATCCTGCAGGACGTTGCCTGCTTGGTCAGCGATATCGTACCAGAAGGCGTACCAGCCCCCAAGCGGGGCGCGTGAAGCATCGAGCGTGAAACCGTAGGAGCCTTGGAGGTCGGTGAGGCTCTCTGGGACCGAGAGGTCGCGCTCGACGCTTTCGCTGACTTCGATGATTCCATTCCCGTTCAGGTCGTCCACCCACGATCGCCAAAGATGGACGTGTCCATTCGAGGGCAAGCGCGGCCGGTCACCGATAAGCAGGCTGTGTTCGTGCACCTCGTCCGCGGGCAGATGTGCAGTAGCTTCCGTTGAGGTGGAGAGAAGCAGAGGAGGCACACCGTCCAGCCCAAAGGTTCTGGATGAGTCCACGGCATCCGCCCGGTCTTGGCCCTTCAAAGGCTCAACGTCGATGCGCACCTCAACCTCAGGTACGAAGCTTGGCGCGGTGAAGGGGAAGGATGCATGACCACCGATCAGCGAAGAAGTCGTTCCAATGTCGACACCGTTGAGCCTCGCGCGAACCAGCACATCACCCATGCGTGGGCGTGCTGCATCGGGCAGGTCTTCGAATCCAACTTGGATGTGGATGGTGCCAACATCGCCGGGCGCGATCCAAGGTTCGCTCGGATGGGCCCTGTAGCCGCTGGAGGTTTCAATCCACCAGTCCTCCAACCCCACATCCGGTTCGATGCCCATTGCGGAGCCTGCACCAAAGGTGCGAGAAGCAGGGAGCATGGGTCCAGCAGGGGAGACAAGCGAAATGGAGAACACGGCGCTGGTCTCGTCCGACCAAGAGACTGGGAGGAAGAAGGCAGCATCCACCCATGCCTCAGCACCGCTGCCTCCCAGCATGAGGTGCCCATCCGCATCCGGCATGCTCCACAACAGGGCTTGACCCGTTGTGCTGCAAGCACTCATTGCCTCGCCGGTCAACGGCAGGGATGACACCGGGCACGTGACCTCCGCTTTTGCGCCTGGAGCATGAAGGACCAAACGAACGTCCCAACCTTGTGTGAGCATATCGTTCGCAAAACTGGTGGTGCCCAACCGTGTTGCATCGAAGGTGGCGTTGAATCGGTACGCTTGATCACCTGGCACCAAGGTCTCAACATCTGGAGCCATGGACAGGCCGAGGACCTCGACCGAAGACGTGGTCCGAACGTCGTCAACGGTGAACTGAACCGCGCCGGGTGCATCGAGGGAAACTGGGAGAGCGACGGTACGCACACCGTTGGAGGGCACTGCCTCACCAAGGGCGCCATTGATCGCCACCACCAAAGGATGGCCTGGAAGCAGAGAAGTGGAAAGGACCCCGCTGTGGGGGGCGAAAAGACCGCCAAAAACAACGGCAGCATTTGCACTTGTGGGTCCGCTCAAGACGGCTTCAACCCGAACAAAGTCCAGACCACTTGGCCCTTCATCGCGCTGACCGCTCATCGCGCTGTTGAGTGCTGCGAGGTCGGTTGCTGAAAGGTGGATTTCACCCGCGTCCAAGAACGGCCGAGCATCAAATGCTGGGACCACCGTGTTGCCGTTCATGCGCAGTTCAAGATCGAGGCGATCCGCTTGACCGGTCATCACATCAACCATCATCGAAAACGCGTCCACGCCATCCGCTGGCAAGAGGAACGGGAAGGACACCTCTGAGCCGCTTGAGACCGTCCCTTCGGACCAATGCCCGCCGCTCATGAGGCGGTCTTGGAGCCCAAGTCGACCGTGTGCAGGATCGACCAACCCCCACTCTCCAGTCCCGTCCGCTCCGATGTCCACCATGGCCCCGCTGGGTGCGGGCGAGGGCAGCAGATCAACCTCGAAGTGCTTCAGCGTCCACAACGAGTTCCCACCATCGAGACGTATACGCAGTTCAGCGGTGTGGGCAATGGCATCCAGGACAACCAGCCCACCTCCATCGGGGATTTCGGTCCATACGCCACCGTCCAAGCGCACATCGAGGGCGCCACCGTTGAGGTCGCATGAATTGCGAATGGCGCCAATTCCAGAACGGTGGGTGGTCAGAGGGCTGGTGAACGTCGAGGACCCGGAAAAAGCACCGTTCGTAGGGCTATACACACCGGCCGAAGGCGCGTCGGTGCCGGATGCGTCGGTCCACGTGGCCAGAGGTACCACGTCGAGTTCATGCAGCATACGACCGCCATAAGCGATGGAGCCGAGGCTCGGCCCACCTTCAGTACCCTCCTCCAGTTCAAGATGCAAGCGCAACAGTGGATGTTCAGCAGCGTTGATCGCGCCGAGGTCGATTGATGTCACCCCTAGATCGGTGAAACCCGGGACAGGGGTTCCCGTCATCGCGTCGAGGATTGTGGCCTCGAGAATTGCGCCGTCTGGAACGTCCGCGTCCATCATCAATCGTGCGTGCGGGGCTCCAGCCACGTCCGGGCCAAATGGTGCAGACGTCCACGAGCCCTCGCCGGTCCCGGTGACACCTCCACTCGGCTCAATACGCACGTCATCGATGTTCCAACCGGTGAAGTGTACGGAGTAATCCGTCATGCCAAGGCCAAATCGAACAGCAAAATTTGGGTTCCCGGCGACGTGGTTGGAAATGTCGTAGGTCTGCGAAGTCCATGACCCTTCGTTGATGGTCCCCGTGTTGGTCCAAATCTGAACCCAGTTCCCTTGAGCGTTCTTCACCTGCACATAGACGTGATCCCACGAGCTCGACTCGATGCCGAGGCGCCGCATGAAGCTGAGTTCCCAGGTCCCCGCGCATCCATTGCACGCGATGTCGGGCGACGTCGCCCAATACGTGGTTGACATGTAGGGGTAGTTCCCATCGTACGTGTACAGCGCATTCTGACCAGAAAATACCCCGCCTGTCGAACCGAGGGTGGAGTCAAAACCATGCTTCCACACGTTCGACCCACCAAGGGTCCAGCCGTGATTGGGGTCTTCGAAATCCCAAAACGCTCCGTCGGGAAGGATGCCTAAGGTGCTACCGTTCACGTCAACGCCGTCGTAAACCGCACCCGATGCATCGAATTCAGAAGCGCCGCGCAAATCTGCACCCGTGCTCCGACCGAGCGCGGCCGCCTCGAGGGTCAGGTCCACCCGAGCGATGGAGCGCCCGTCGTCCACGTCGACCTCAACGCGGTCGTCGAGGCCTCCATCGGCCCCGCCGATGACGATGGTGGACGCCTCACCAATGGCGGGTGACACCGTGCTATCGGCCAGAGCAGCAGGTGTGGCCGGGGCCCATGGCATGGTTGCCATGAGGAGGACGAAGAGGACCGCAACAAAGCGTCCGCTCGTGGCCATGGTTCACCACCATCTTCCTCGCCATTGAATGCTTCGGAGCACCTTCGTCGAGGGGCAGAGCCTTTGGACTGGGGCGGTTCACATAGTGGCATGTCCATCGATGATGCAAAACGTCTGGCCGGCATCGCAGCATGCGATGAAGTCCAAAGCGGCATGAACGTGGGTTTGGGGACGGGATCAACCGTGCATCACACGATCGTCGAACTCGCTCGCCGGTATCACGACGAAGGCTTGGACATCGTTGGCGTTCCAACCAGCCTCGCGACCCACGCGCTCGCCACCGAACTCGGACTTCCTTTGGTGGAACTCGACGACGTGGAAGGGTTGGATCTCGTGATTGACGGAGCCGACGAAGTCGACGCATCGTTCCAATTGATCAAGGGAGGCGGAGCTGCACTCCTACGAGAAAAACTCGTGGCACAGGCCTCAGCGGCCATGGTCGTCGTGGCCGATGACCGAAAGATGGTCGATACACTTGGCGCTTTCCCACTTCCCATCGAAATCACGCGGTTCGGTCACGGCACCACTCTGCGGGCCATCATGGACCTGCTGGGGTGCAAAGCTGCAGTTCGTATGGACGGTGATGCACCCCTTGTTACGGACAACGGGAATTTCATCGTTGACGCCCACACTGGTCCACGCTTGACGGACCCGGTCGCCACCGAAGCGGCGCTGCTCAGTTTGGCCGGCGTCGTCCAAGTCGGCCTGTTCATCGGCATGTGCGATGTGGTGCACCTTGCTGGACCGTCCGGAGCAGAGCGCTTGGTGTGCTTGAGTGGCCGCTTGACGTAAGCCCGCCGTGGTGATTAAATACGGGCGCAAGGAGCGTGCGGTGGGCCTGTAGCTTAGTCAGGTAGAGCGACGGACTCTTAATCCGTCGGTCGCGGGTTCGAACCCCGTCAGGCCCGCTCAACAACGGAGCACCACTGAGGCTGCCGACCGCGGTCATGTTCAAATGGCGGGTGAGGCAGCCACCGCCGGGATTCGCATGAAGACGACCTACATCGGGGCGATTCAATCGGGCGAGCATGACGGTGAGCAGGTCACCCTGAAGGGGTGGGTGAAGCGAAGCCGAGGCAACAACAACCTCCGATTCATCGTCATGCGGGACTCGACTGGGACCATCCAGTGTGTGGTCAAGCGGGACGTGGTCGGAGACGATGCGTTCACTGCGCTGAGCGAGGCCTTGATCGAGTCCTCGTTGGAACTTGTCGGTGAGGTCAAGGCGGACGAACGGGCCCAAGGCGGGCATGAAGTCAGCGTCTCGTCGGGAAGCGTGGTCGGAGGCGTCAATCCCGACCGCCCCTTCCCCATCACCGAATCTGCCATGACCGCGGCCGATGGAGGGGAAACCGAATTCCTTCTCGATCATCGACACCTGTACCTGCGCACCTCGCGCATGACCACGATGTTGCAAATCCGTTCGTCGGTCTTCGGAGCCGTTCACGGCTACTTCCGAGACCTGGATTTTGTCGAGTATCAAGCCCCGAACTTCGTCGCTGGCGCGGTCGAAGGAGGCTCAACCTTGTTCGAGGTCCCTTACTTCGGAAAGAAGGCTTACCTGACGCAGTCTTGGCAATTGTACGCCGAAGCCGCCATGCCAGCCTTGGAACGCTTGTACACCATCGCGCCGTCCTTCCGTGCGGAAAAGAGCAGGACGCGACGCCATCTCACCGAGTTTTGGCACGCTGAGATGGAGCTTGCTTGGGCGACCAACGATGAAATCATGTCCCACGGCGAGGGTGTCGTACGTCGGATCGCGAAGACGTTGCTGGACGAACGCAGCGATGAATTGGCCAGCCTCGACCGTGACCTCGACCTCGTGGCTCGATACGCCGACAACCCCTACCCGCGCATGCGCTACGACGAAGCCGTGGAAACCCTACAAGGCATGGACATCGACATCGAATGGGGCCAAGACCTTGACTACAGCAAGGAAAAGGTCCTGACGGCTGATTTCGACGTGCCTCATTTCCTGACGCATTATCCAAAGGTGGCCAAGCCCTTCTACCACCGTGTTGATCCCGAGGACGATGCCTACGTGTTGTGCCACGATCTCTTGGCCCCCGAGGGCTATGGCGAGATCATTGGTGGTGGTGAGCGGACGTGGTCTGAAGAGGAAATTCTCGCTCGCATCGACGAAGAGAACGTCCCACGTGAACCCTACCAGTTCTACATCGACACCCGGGCCTATGGCGGCGTGCCGCACGGTGGCTTCGGCCTCGGTGTGGACCGTGTCGTGAGTTGGCTCAGTGGAGCGGACCACATTCGTGAGGTCATTCCCTTTCCGCGTGACTCGCGACGGGTCACGCCCTGATCACACAAGGGGCAAATCGAGACCCTCGAGGTCAACGTTCTCCTCTCCATCCACGGCTCTCGCTGACTTGGTCACATGACCTCTGTCCTCTAGAATGCCTGCCGTTGAGCCCTCATCAGCCTGCTTTGAGGCCCGAGCGGAAAGCAACATGACCACCGCAAAGGCCGCGACCATCGGAGTCAAACAAAGAACCGCGCCGTCCGCGAAACCTCGCACTTCGATGAGCGGCCCAGCAAAGATCATCGCCAGCACGAGAAGCGCGAAAGAGGCCAACAAAGGCCAAGCAGCACGTCCACCGGCGGACGTGCTCGAGGACTCGGCCATGGGTGGAAGGGCACCACGCTGTTGATGAACCCGCCCCAACCTGTTGAGTGCATGAGCACCACTTCCGGATGGCTGATGACCGCGGTGGCCCCGTGGGGCGAGAACGCAGAGGATGCGTTGGACCAAGCCTTGGTCGACCTTGGCCTTGGTGACGTGCGTTACGTGCCAATGCAGGGCGCCATGCTTCCACTCGGCTTCCAACCCGTTCCACCCCGCCCCCTACCCATGGGATCGTTGGTCGAGTGCCATGTGGCCAGCGCATACGCATGGAGCGGTTCTAGCGCATGTGCAGGCGTAGCCTACGCCATGGCTCGAACGCCTGAAGGTGAACCATGCACCATCGTCGCCACGATCACCACAAACACGGATTTCGAAGAAACAACCCTCCTCCTACGTCGCAACCTGCAGCGTCGTTTGGCATCCAGAGACCTCGAAGTGGAATCTTTTGACTTGGCCGTGGACGAAGTTACCGCAGGCCGTGATCATCATGGTGTGGCCGTTGCAGCGCTGATTCTCCCAGATTCCCTGTCAAACCTCGGCAACCAACGCACTGGACCGGTGCGAAAGTCGATGACGCGCAGCGCCCAGGAGGCCATTGACGCCGCACAACGCCGTGTCGACACCAAGGCTCCTGCCGCCAAGGCCCTGCGCCCAGGAAACCGGACCGATTTCAGTCTGTGAGGGAGAAGCGTGAACGACGTCTGGCTCGTCGCCCGATGTCCGTCTTGCGCTGCGTGCTTTGGTTCGAAGGGTGTCGCGCATCGGTGCCCGCACTGTGGGCACAGGTCACCGACGCCAATGGAGGTGGTCGGACGGGCGAATTCCGCTGCCGAGCTCCAGGTCAAAGTGACCTTGGCCAACACGCCAGAAGAACTGCGTGACGAGCTGAAAAAGCGGATGGGAACAGCAACAACGGGGTTTGATTCGCCTGAGGACGATTCCCCCAAAATTTGGTTTGCCGCCTTGCGCGACGCGGCCACTGAGGAAGGCCACATCACGCCAATGGCCCTTGCACATGCACTCCGTCGGCGATCATCCAACGCCGAGGTCCCCACCGTCATCGAGCACGCGATGGCAGCTGGGCTCTTGTTTGAGCAGGAACAGGACCTCTGGTGTTTGCTCGGCGAACAACGGTCAGTTTGAAAGCAGGAAGCGTGAGCGCGGTGTACGGGCACGTAGTGTAGCTTGGCCTATCATCGGGCGTTTGGGACGCCTGGACCCAGGTTCAAATCCTGGCGCGCCCACCAGCATGCACGGAGCGATCGAGCACGTGGGCGAGCGCCCACCCGCCCGGAAGGAAGGCGATGTACGAGACTGGCACGAGGCCCGCTATCACCACAAACAGCGACCCCCAACCGGCGAGATAGGACAACAAAGCAACGCTCAATGGAACACGTCCAGGGCCGGTTGCAAGCGAACTGAACGCTCGACCGTGATGCTCCCGAACGAACATGGCGCCCACACTGAAGAAGAACCGAAGGGGGCGAATGCCCGAGATTTCCTCTCCATACACCGGGCGAACCGGATGTGTAGCCACACGAAACCCGTGCCTTGACCAGCGGATGAAGCGGTGGTTGACGTAGCCGTAACCCGACCACACAGGATCGTCGTTGGTGCGCGTGAGAACCTCATGACGCACCACGATGAAACCGCATTGGGCATCACCCAAACGGCGTCCAGAAGCAAGGGTGGTCAACACCGCAAGACCTCGGTTGGCGACGCGTCGAAGCAGCGGCATCACGCCTTTGACGTCGGGATGAGCCAACCGATCTCCCTTCACGACGTCGGCCTGTTCAGCGACGAGGTGGTGACAAAGCGGAATCAAGTCGTTTGGGTCCATCTGGCCGTCCCCGTCCATGACGGCAACAAGGTCATCGGCGTCCAACACATTGCTGAGGTGGTTGAAACCCATCGCGACAGCCGCGCCCACGCCTTGCCCTCCACGCTGGAGCACGACGACATCATAGGGTCGATCAGCGCTGTTTACTGCCTCTATCGTTCCGTCGGATGAACCGTCGTCGACCACCACCACCATGTCCACCTCAGCAGGCAAGGTGCGGAGTGCAGCGTCGATGTGAGGCGCTTCGTTTTGTGCGGGCATGACCACCACGAGACGGCGACCCTCCCACATGCTCCGCTGCGAACGACGGCTCCACATAAGGTGTCTGAACCCACGAGATGAGGCCGATGATTGATATTCCCAGTCGTCGAGGCCTTGGCGTGGTTACACCCCGTCACCGCTTGGTCCTGATCGGATCAAACCTCGAACTCCGGATCGTGTCCATCATCGTACGAGCCAGAGAATCCGTGGACGAGGTTGTCCTGCTTGATCGAGGTTCCACCGACGCCACCGTCGAATTGGCCCAACGCTTGGACTGCCCCGTGCTGACGCATGTGGAAGAGCACATCACCGCTGCAAGCCTCTCATTCCTGCTGAAGGAGGCTGGGCTTGAAGACGCAGAACGTACGCTCTTCCTGCGCGTCAACGATGCATGGCGCTTACGCGATTTGCCCCTGTCGATCAACCGATTGCATGAGCGCTGGGACGTGCACGTCTCTATTGTGCTCGGAGATGATGAAGGTCCACCTGAAGACGTCGTGCTGCTCGACGCCGACGTTCAGCACCTCCAAGTCTCTCCTGCTGGATTTGCAGCACTTGCTGCCCTCGGACCATTGGGCACGGCCATGGACCTCCCCGAGGACCTCTCCGTGCGTGTCAGCCGGCACATTGCCCGCCCGAACGTGCACCAAGCCGAATCACTGGCAAGCGCCTCACGCATGGCCCAGATGTTCTACTGGATGCTTGAATCCAAACACCCCCTTGTCCTGATTGGACTACCTGGCTTGGTGCTGTTCGTGCTTGGCATCAGGCTCTCCGGGAACGTCATCGACCAATTCAAGGAACTGAATTCCACGTCCCTTGGGGTCACGCTGGCGACCGTTGCCGTGACGCTTGTCGGACTTTTTGCTCTGATGACCGCTGTGTTGCTCTGGATCATGGAAAAGCAAGTTGCTAGCCTTCAACACCAAGTGGAAAGTGAAGGTGGCATGGCGTGATGAATCCGCCTGCCAACGGCCTGCTGTGCCTTGACATGGACCGAGTTCTTGTTGATCACTTGTCCACCTGGCAAGTGGTCTACGACGCGATTGGCGCGGATAATTCGGCCTCGTTCAACCTGTACAACCAAGGAAAATTGGACGAGTGGACGTGGATTAAACTCGATCTCCGCCTGATTGAAACGGCTTTCGAAGCCATGGATGGGACCAGAGCACGAAACGACCGTTTGGACGACATCCTCCTTGCAGCGCCCATGATGCAGGGTGTCGATCACCTCATCCAAACCGTCCTCGATGCCGGTTGGCACGTGGCCATTGTTAGCGGGGGCGTACAGGCCACAGCGCACAGGATCGCAGCTCGATTCTCAACGGGAACCCCATGGCGACGACGGTGGGGTGGCATCGAGAGGCGGTACGCGATGGAAGCAGGCCACGGCTGTGACAGCCGCTTGGACGTGTTCACCAACGGTTGGTTGCCTCGCTTGAGCGAAGACGAGGACGGTCACCTCCGTGAACTGGGTCGATACCACGTGCAAATGGACGGAAAAGGGGCCCTGGTGCGCATGCTTCAGCGGCGCTACGGCGTAGATCGTGCGCGAACCGTGTCGGTCGGGGATTCCGCGGGCGACATCGGCATGTTCCAAGAATCAGGGCTCCCAATCTGCTTCAACCCATGGGACGAACGTCCACTTCCACATGCCAAGGTCGTCGTCGAGGAGCGTGATCTTCAGCACGTCATCAACGCCATGGTTGACCATGGTTTGCTTGATGAACCGTCACGCGGGGTGTGAAGGCATGGACGATGTGACATCCATGTGCGTTGAGTGCGGGTATATCCCGGGCATGTTCCTTCCCGGCATTCCATGCCCGGAATGTGGCGAGCCGATGGTGTGACCTTCAAAACAAGCGAACCGTCTCGAGGTTGCGCGGTGCATAGGTCCGACATCGGTACCGCTCACGCAGGGTTTTGCCGAGTTCGTTGCACTTGTGGTAATCGCCGTGGTGGCACACGATGGCCTTCGGTGTGGGGCTCATGTGGTCAACGAAGTCAAGCAGCTGACGCCGGTCAGAGTGGCCGCTGAATCCGTCAATGGTGACCAATTCGATGCCGATCTTGACCATTTCAGTGCGGCCGTTGATGAGCATCGGCACTTCGCCAAAGCCCTTTTGCAGGCGACGGCCGAGGGTGCCTTCCGCCTGGTAACCGACGAAGCACAACGAGTTGCGGGTTTCCGAAGCCCAGTGCTTGAAGTACTCCATGACTGGACCTCCGTTCATCATACCAGAAGTCGCAAGCACGATGCAAGGGCTTGTGTCCATGATGATGGATTCCCGCAAATCACGCCCTTGAACTGGGCGGAACCATTCGCTTGTGAAGGGATTCTTGCCGTCGTCGGTGAGCAGTGAGCGCTTCAGCGAACTGGTGAGGTAGTCTGGGTGAGCGGCATGGATGGCCGTCGCTTCCTGAATCATACCGTCCAGCCAAACTGGAACCGGCTTCACGTTCCCCGCCCTGAAGAGGTCGTCAATGGCGATCATGACCTCCTGCGAACGGCCCACAGCGAACACGGGACATATCAGCTTCCCGCCACGATCAATGGTCCGTGTAACGATGTCTTGCAGTTCCATCGTGGCTTCCTCACGCGAAGGTTGGTAGTCTCCGCTGGCGCCGTAGGTGGATTCGATCACCAACGTCTCGCAGCGAGGGAAGCGGACATTGGCTGCATCGAACAACCAAGATTTCTCGTACTTCTGGTCACCGCTGAAGACGATGTTGTGCTTGCCATCGGCGATGTTCAGGTGTACGGCAGAGGAACCGAGAATGTGGCCTGAATTTTCGAAGGTCATCTTCACATCAGGGGTGATGTCCGTGGTCTTGCCCCAGTCAACGTCGACCACGTGAAGCATGCACTGTCGGATATCTTCCATGCTGTATGGAGCGCGCTTTCCTTCTGCGCCGCCGACCTTCAGGAAATCCGTTTGGAGAAGCAGCATCATGTCGCGGGTGGGTGGCGTGCAGTACACAGGACCGCGGTATCCGTACTTGAACAGCACAGGCAGCATGCCGGCGTGGTCGAGGTGGGCGTGCGTCAACACGACCGCGTCAAGTTTGTCGAGCGGAAGTGCCTCTGGCGCCGTGAAGTATGGCATGGGGTCAGTGTCGCTGGCGATGTTGACGCCGACATCGATCATCACGCGGGATTCGTTCGTGGTCACCAAGTGGCATGCGCGACCCACCTCGCGATAGGAACCCAGTGCTGTCACGCGCGCCCAAGCCGTCCCTGGGCGCGTGGGCCGGTGTATGTTGAGCCCGAAGTTCTTGAGCAATTTGCGCCGCTCTGTCGCGTTGGCTTCGCGATAACCACGGATATCGTGGATGGTCTTTGACAACACGGGGGGCGTTCGCTCAACGCGCACGAGCCAGCCGGTGGTGTCGCGAATTTCGTTGAGCACTGCGCCCCGACGACCCACCGCTTCCCCAGGATCATCGCAAATGAGCGTGATTTCTCGGAGGCATGCATCGAAGTACGTGTGCTTCAGTCCTGCAGCCGCAGGGAGGATGTCTTCGATGGCGCGCTTGGCGTCTTCGGGTGAAATCATGATGTCCTCGGAAGGACGCAATACAATGGTCCGACGGACCCGCTTGGCGATGCGCCCGATCAATCCGTCTGCTGCAAAGCGTGCGGGCTCTGACGTGACGATGGCAATGTCGCCTGCTTCCAATTCAACCGTGTAGTCGAAACCCTTGGGGACGATCTTGGCCACTTCGTCTTTCAGTTCTTTGAAGCTCATTCGCATGATGAACACCTTACCGGCTCCCCCCACCTCGTCGGTGGTTGGAAACGGGAATTGGAAAGGCCTCAGCGGTGTGAGGCAAGAAGGGCGTCGATCTCAGATTGATCGACGAGTTGGAATCCGTCTTTGGCGGTGATGACCGCGAGGTCCATGCCGTTGCCGCTGGCCGCGTCGCGCTGGCCGGAGGCGCTGAGGGCGCGGGCAGCGAGGAGCACGGCTTCGTTGCGCGTCATGTTGTCGCGGAAACCGTCTTCCAACACACCATACATGTACGGCGAGCCGGAGCCGGTTGCACAGTACACGTCAGGTATCGAACCGCCGGCGGAGTCGATGGAGTACACCGAGGGCCCGTCAGGATCCACACCGACGATGAGCAGCTGAACCCAGTGGGGGCGTCCCGAGAGGATGTTGGCCGTCAAGGTCGCAGCCCCCTTCACCGTCATCTGCTGACCGCGGCGGAGTTCGTAGAGCGCAACCTCGGCTGCGAGGGTGCGGGAGAGGGACTGAGCGTGTCCGACCAGACCGGCGGTGGTCAAGCCGAGGTTGTCACCGATGCGGAACAACTTCTGGACGCTCTTGTTGGCCACAAAGTGACCCATCGTCGCTCGGTGGTCAGCACCGACAACGGCCCCGCCGTCAAAGGTGATACCCACCGTGCTGGTACCGGTCTTGAGAACGCCTTCATGCTCGCCCTGAATCATGGTTGCTCACCTCCGCGACCCCGTAAGAAGCACGGGTGCGTGTTGAGGACTGCTTGACGGACCCTTATGAATCCGCCGTCATCGCAGGCGAGGCTTCATGGGACATCGACACCAGCACGAGCCATGACCCGCCGTGTGGACTCCGATGAGGGGCAATCCTCACTGGATGCCTTCAGTGGTGCTCCCGCCGAGGGTCCACGAACACCCGTAGGTTCACCTCTTGAGCAATTCGAGATGCCGAGCCTGCGCCAAAACGCCCGACGCGTTCCTGAAGCTCCCACCGTGCCCCATGCTTACCTCGATCTGCGCAACTTGTACCCCGATGCCCCGGTTCCTGCTGCTCCCGGCGCACCGGTCATTCATCGGGCATCGCTGGCAAGCCGCGAAGGCATCGGACAAGTGATGGATTGGGCCGCATTAGGCCACATCACCCTGCTCGACGTTGCTCCATTGTTTGGCCGTCGAGACGATTTCCGTGCGGCCTTGGACCACCTGTCTTTGTTCGTTGAAGATGACATGGGCGGGAGATTGCTGCAACTCACAGACACGCGGATTCTGGTTTTACCCCCAGGCATCGAAGGCGTCAGAGGCGTGGAAGACGCGGCCGAAACCGTCCGCCCAGAGGGCGACGGGAGGCGGTGGTGAATGGAGCAAATCGTCGATGCACCGTGCCCCACCTGTGGTGACGATGAGGGCCTTCGCCTGCGGACCCACATCGATGACATACCATACTTCGGTGAGCACACCCAAGTAACCCTGCTTTGTCTTGCGTGCGGCTGGCGCCAAACAGACCTGATTCCCGCTGAAGCGCAAACACCCACAGGTTGGACCTTGGCGCTGGCAGCGCGCGAACACCTGACCGCCCGAGTGGTGCGGTCCACAGCCTGCACAGTGCGGATACCCGAGCTCGACCTCGAGGTTGCACCGGGCGCGTCATCAACCGGATACGTGTCAAACGTGGAAGGTGTGCTCCAGCGCTTTGTCGACGTGCTTGACATCGTGGAGCGTGACGTCGTGGCCCACGGCAATCGTGCCGAGGAGCGCTCCGCTCTGGACCACTTGCGGCTAAGGCTCGCCACAGCCATGGCCGCTCAATTTGATGAGCCACTCACCCTTGAGCTCCTCGACCCGAGCGGTCGTTCTTTGATCCTGCACGACGACGCTGAACAGCGCACGTTGACCGATAAAGAGACCGAAGACCTGCCGATGGGACCGGAGCCTCCGGTGTTTTCGGCCTGAGGCCTACCGAGCATCAGGCGCGAGGAACTCGGTCACCAGATGGGCCGTTTCGTCACGGCGCTCTGCGAGTTCACCCAACCACACCTCGGCCCTGTCCAAGCATGCTTGCTTCATCTCACCGGCGAGGAGGGACCCTGCACGGTAGGATTCTGCCAGTTCCGCGAGCACGGCATCGTCCTCTTCGAAAAAGTAGGCCATGTATTGGAAAGCAACGTCACGGTCCGGGTCTCCGCCAAGTCGCCTGTGCTCTTCCACGGTCGGTTGTCCACCCGAGAAGGCACGGCGGATTTTCTTGGCCACCTTCGCCGGCTCATCGCCAAGGAAGATGGTTGAATCCGGTCGACTGCTGGACATCTTATCGCCGTCGAGGCCGACAGCGAAGTGGTGGTAGGTTGACGCAGGCGGCATCAGACCCATACCTCCCAGTTCTCGCTCAAGACCGAGCAAAGCAAGGCGAATGGCAGCGATATCGCGCTTTGAGGCCGAAGGAACCTCGACCGTCCCGTGTTTTGGATTGGGACGCAGGTCGCTGAAGCCAAGAGCGTCGAGGCGCCTCACAATCCGATCAAACACGCTTTGGCGTGCAGCCCGGTCGACGCGCCCGTTGGGCTGTTGCCCAAGCGCAACGGCGTTGTCGTCTTGGACGGAGAGGGCGACGGTGAGCCCAGCATGCTTGCCTTCCTTGAGGTTGAACCAATTCGTCTTCGAAGCCAGACCTCGCGTGAGGCGAAGGTGCGGATCCTGATCCACGCCCACAGGGACCACGATGGGACGGAGGCCTCCAAATTCATCCGTCTGGGGATGCAAAATGTCCCCGGCTTGCACCAAAGGAGCTTGGACGTGGGCAAGGTTGGTCTCTCCCTTAAACCCGTAAATGGCCTCAAACTCGGACAGGTTCGTACGGCGGCCAAGCTGAAAGCCAAGCCGTTGCACGATAGGGCGTGACGATTGGAAGTAGACTTGAGTGCGCTCGGGATCGAGCCCCAAAGCAGCGTAGTTTGCGATGTACTGCTCCAACGCGACCTTCCGACCTTCCTTCAAATCCACCCCCCGCGTGGCTTGGCTTTCGAGGTCAGCAACCGCAATCGTCACGTCACCCCCGCGCTCTTGGAACCAGCGCACTTGTTCAATGACCATGGAGTGCCCAAGGTGCATCTTTCCTGACGGCATCAAGCCCGTCAGAACGCCGAAGCGCTCCCCCTTCCTTTGCGCATCGAGGACCCCTTCGAGGTCACGGTGAGCGAACACAATACCACGGCGATGCAGCCTGGTCGGGTCGGGAAGGTCAACACCTTCCATGCGGTTCAACCCGAATCGGCTGATGATGCCTTCATAGTCGGTGGATTGAGCGCTGCTCCACGGATCAATCTCCATGCGTCCACCTCAAGTCGTGGCGGGACGCGTCGGGGATGAAGGCTTCGTCACTCCTCCTCAACGAAGGCGCGTGTTTTCGGGTGTGGTGCAAGGGCGGATGTTCCGTCGTCGGTTCGGATAAGGTGCCGCATCGCGACGATGGTTCCCGCTGCGGCCAGCAGCCCCACCCACGGAAGCCACGGCATCTCCGGATCGGCATCTCGGGGGATGACCAACCAAGTGAAGCGAAGCTCTGGCTCATCGTTGAAGCGCTTGCTCCATCGGAACAAGTCCCATGTGTCGTGACCGGCAATCGTTACAGCGACATCAAGTCCATTCCATTGGTCCGTCATCCCAAGGACGTCCAAATCCCCTCGCTCAACAGGTGCATCGTGGATCAACACCATGCTCTGACCCACGGTCAGGCTCAGCAGGGTTTCGTTGCTTTCCGTGCGAACGCCGATAGCGGTGTTGCGGACCCCCTCGAGGTTGGGTGCCGTCTCGTTCTCAAACAACACTTCTGTGACGGTAGCGCCATCCGGTGGGAGGTACCGCCATGTGGTGGGCACCTTCCATGCCTCCGGGTTGGTGGACGCGCAGGCTATGGTGTCCTCGAGGGTGAACGTGACCTTACGTGCGTCCTCAGGGTCAACCACGAGCACAAATTCATGGCAGCGCTGCACGGCCCAAGTGGACCAAACCTCGCCCCATGTGGTGAACCACACATCGTCTCGAGACAAGAGAAGGTCGGTCACTTCGCTGTCATGCCGGATGGTGGCGTCGTTGACGCGCCCAATCCAGTACATGTTGACCAGGCCGCCGGCATCAAGTTCGGCCTCAAGCGCATCGATGTCAGCCACTTCTTTCTCAAGTGAACCGCCACGTCGCCCAAGGTTGTACCAATCCTCTTCGTACAGCGGTTCATCCTCGGCGTTGTGCCATGCGGTCGTGGTCAGTCCAGTGTTGTCCCCATGAACCACAAAGCCAAGTCCACCGAGAAGGGTATGATCGGTCGCGGGTAAACCTTCAGGCGTGTAGAGGGACATTGGCGCCTCGCCCCACACCGAAGCAGGCGTTCGCGCCGTCAGGTAATCACGGCACGCCGTGGCGACGGCCCCCGGGTCGTTGGCCCAACTCAAACCGGGCATCCCGTAGCAACCGAACTCATCACCTGCTTCGATGCGTTCAACCGCCATGCTGGTTTCCAACCAACCGTCCTCTTCCCAAGCCTGGGCCGCCGCAAGCGGGGCCGTCACGGGAAGGATGAGGACCGCGAGCAGGATGAAGGCCACTGCTCGCTCCATGGCAACCACTACGGGGCCCATGATTTGAGCCTTGCAGCGTAATCAGCGCAGGAAGTTGTTCGCACCGGTGAAGGTTGATACCACGGGCATGGATGGCGTTGCGTGAGCGAAGCGCGGCAGGAGGCTTGGGCGACCATTGTCGCCCGAAGTGGCATTCGGTCCGCAGACACGGTCGAGTTGAGGTACCCGAACTATCGCAGGATTCGGGTCCTGCTCAATCCCGTCATGCGGCTTTTCCTCAGGCTGCGCATGAACGGGCTTCACCATGTGCCACGGCATGGTCCGGTCATTTTAGCCGCGAACCACATGTCCCACGTTGATCCCATCATGGTCATCATGGCCACGCGACGGAAGGCCCACTACCTTGCCAAGGACGGGCACTTCGTCTCCGGGCCCAGGAAGTGGTTGATGAACGCCACCGGTCAAATCGAAACCCACCGCGAAAGTGGGGCACGCGAGGCACTCTCAAGCGCTGTGGCGCTTCTTGAAGCAAGCAAGGCCGTCGGCATTTTCCCCGAGGGCACCCGCTCCAAACGCACCGAGGAACCCTTTCTCCTCGAGGGGAAAACGGGTGTCGCACGGCTTGCAGCGACCGTACCGCACGCCACGGTGATTCCAGTGGCCCTCGTCGGAACGCGCGACATGATGCAACCCTCAACACACAAGTTCCCACGCTTTTGGCGCCGAGTGCACATCACCATTGGACGAGGCACGACGTGGGAAGATTGGCTCTCACACGCCAATGGTGCAGGTCTAGAAACCGACGAGGTCGTGGCCATGGCGACCATGAGCGATGACGAATTGGACGCGAAGATGGCTGTGCTGCAACGGCAGTTCACCGACCAACTGATGGCCAGCCTGAAGCACCTCGGAGCACCTTGACACCGACAATCCTCAAGGGCCTCTGCACAAAGTGGCAAGCATGCAAGCCTACCTTGACCTGCTGCAGCGGGTCCTCGACGAAGGCGTGCCGAAAGGCGACCGTACGGGGACCGGGACACTCAGCGTCTTCGGTCATCAGATGAGGTTCGACCTCAGCGAGGGCTTCCCCTTGGTCACGACGAAACGCATTCACATTCCCTCCGTGGTGCACGAATTGCTTTGGTTCCTCAAGGGAGACACCAACGTGCGCTATCTGCAAGAGAACGGCGTCCGGATTTGGAACGAATGGGCCGATGAAAGCGGCGATCTCGGTCCGGTTTACGGCAAGCAATGGCGCCGCTGGGTGGGCCCAAATGGCGTTGAACACGATCAGGTCGCCGAAGCCATTCGACTCATCAAAGAGGACCCAAACAGCCGGAGGATCATCGTCAGCGCTTGGAACGTGGCGGACCTCTCGGACATGGCCCTGATGCCCTGCCACGCCTTCTTCCAATTTCACGTCGCTGATGGGCGCTTGAACTGCCAAATGTACCAACGCAGTGCGGACGTCTTCCTCGGCGTGCCGTTCAACATCGCCTCCTACAGCCTCCTGACGCAGATGATGGCACAGGTGTGCGGCCTCCAGCCGGGGGTTTTCGTGCACAGCTTGGGCGATGCCCACCTGTACAACAACCACCTTGAGCAAGCACGGTTGCAAGTGACGCGAGAGCCTTTGCCCCTCCCGACGCTCAACCTCGATCCGACGATCGCGGACATCGATGCCTTCACAGCAGAACACATTCAATTCGTTGGTTATGAGCACCATCCGCACATCGCCGCACCCATTGCCGTCTGAGGGCCTTCCATGCCGCTGCACCTCATTTGGGCCGAGGACGAGGCGGGTGGTATCGGTCAAGACGGTGATTTACCGTGGAGGCAACGCACGGATCTTCAGCGCTTCAAGGCCCTCACCCTCGGTCACGCCGTGGTGATGGGCAGACGCACGTGGGAAAGTTTGCCCTTTCCCCTCCCGGGACGTGAAAACCTGGTGCTCACACGCGATCCGTCTTGGAGCGAAGATGGAGCGCAACGGACCACCATGAAAGACGTCGAAAGCCGATCGGATTCAGGGGAGGTTCTGTTCGTCATCGGCGGGGGAGAAATCTACGCCCTCATGCTCAGCGACGCCAGCGTGATTCATCGGACCGTGGTACACACCATCGTGCGAGGGGCCGACACCCATGCTCCTGCCTTGGACCCGGAGGTTTGGACCTTAGAATCCTCAGAGATGATCGCCGCTCAGAACGGGGACCAGCACGACCAGACCTTTGAGCAATGGACCCGCTTGTGATCACATCCACATGCCTTCCAGCAGGAAGGTCACCAAAGCAACTGAGACCATGATCGCTGAAGGCAACATGGCGCTGAGGCCGCTTTCCATGTCTCTGAAGGCCAAGGCTTCCGTTCCACGATGAACGGTGACGATGTGTCCGAATCCGTCCCCCTCTCGCGTCAATTCAGGCAAGGCGGAGGCCAACGACTGATCCACCTGTTCGAACATCAACTCCTCCTGCGTGCGAGGTTGGGCATAACACGATGCGAAGAAGGGATCTCCAACGGTCCATCCGTCGATGTCCCACGCGTGCGCAGCACGCAGGTTCCGCACCCTTCCTCCGGGTCGACGTCGCGTGGACCACAGGCTCATGTCGGATTGCGACCACTCCTGAATGCGGCGCCCGTTGGTCAAGAGGCTCGGGTGAACCGCCATCCCTCCGGTGCCGTCATGCACCAAGGTCGGGGCGCCACCTGAATCCGAACGAATCAGGGTGTAGGCGCTTCGGCTCTCCCATCGACCGCCGCTCACGTTGCCGTCTTCGTCACGCTCCTCGACCCATTCTTCCCAGTTGAACTGATGACCGTACCTCCACCCCCAATCCGCAAGGCCATGCACGCACTTGCCCGCATCACCATCGACAAACACCACGGCGGGCCAGCCAAATCGAGGGCGGAGTTGACCGTAGACCTCAACTGGACCCATTGGCATGGAGCGCACCGTTGAGGTGGGCCGGTCGGCGAGGGCGCGCCACTTGCGTACGCGGAAGAATTGGACGAGCAGGATCACTGCACCAACCCCCAGAGCTCCATAGAGGGCGCCAGGGTCTCCAGACTCCAAGAGGTAAAT
>Ga0160423_10000956_pt1 | contig 24102 bp, 37 predicted proteins | sample CRUFie14St8metaG_FD_108191 | JGI IMG/M metagenome (GOLD analysis project Ga0160423, IMG submission 108191) | Marine microbial communities from the Costa Rica Dome - CRUD Field 142mm St8 metaG | ecosystem: Environmental > Aquatic > Marine > Oceanic > Photic zone | place: Costa Rica: the Eastern...
GAAACATTTAAATACCTTGCTGCTGCTCTGTTAGACTTAGTTTTATTCATAGCAGCCAAAATCATCTCTTTAGTTAATGGTTTTGGTCTAGGCATTAATCTGGGTTTATTATGGTAAGGGGTCCTTGTAAATTATTATCTTCTTTATTTTCTTCTATTCTATCAAAATTAGGAGTATTTAATCCTTGATATTGTTCATATTGTTCTTGAGTTACAATTTGAATATCATTCCAAGTATGATCACCTGTACCATTTACAGTATTAATAACTCTATAAGGAGATGTATCAGAGCACCTGACACATTTTTTGTATCCAAATTTTTCAAATCTTAACTTAGGCATATCGCCTTTACATTTTATACATTGTATCATTTCCATAACTTATAATTACACAACTTCTTAAAAAGATGTAAGAGGAGGTTCATCTCCTGTTCTATATCTTCCTTTTATTTGTTTCCATAACTTTTGAGGAGTATCAAGAATATATTTTTTTCCATCTTCATCTTCTAAATACTCTATTTCTCCATTTTCATCTTTTCTATTAAAAACATACCAAATAATTAATTCAGTAGCTGATTCTCCATATAAAAATCTAAAACTATTTTCAACAACAAACCATAAACCATCATTTACTTTGTTTAAATCTATACCTGCTGTTTCATATACTTTATTTTCCATTTCAAATGTTTCATCTAACTTTTGAATGAATAAACAAAATACCTTTTCTTCAGTAGCATCAATGTTATCTTTGATTTTTACTTCAGATCCTAATATTCCTTTAAATAAATTTTTTAAATCATCACCCCAAGGATCATTTATATCTTTTTTTGACATATTATACTTCTTCTACATTAAATAACTCTAAAAAATGTTCAATACTTAATTTCTTTTTAGATGCAGCTTTTTCAATTGCCTTATGTTTTGTATTGGCTTTAATTTTTCCAACTGCTTCTTTAGATGAATCTGATATGAAATAGTATTTGTATTGGGTCATAATTTATCTATTAATTTTTTTATTTGATTGCATTTTTCAAAATCTTCATCTTTAACATATGGTTCCATAACTTTATTTAATACACTTTTAAAGTTTTTTCTTTCTAGTTCTATAATTAAGGACAAATTAAATATATTGAAAATTTCTATCTTTTCCAAATTATTTTCTAAGGCAAACTCGATTTCCTCTAACGTACGTTTTAATATAAAAGATTTGAATTGATCACTTGAAGCTAATTCATCTAAATCTTTTTTAGTATTATAAGTAATTTCTATTGGAGTTACCTCTCTCTCTTTATCTTTATTCATAGTAAGGTGTATTTGAGGGTTCATGTTATAAATATTTTAAAAAATTTCTCTATAAAAATTATTATTAGGAATCATTATGTTATTTATATCATTTGCTATCTTTCTAAAATAATCTTGTCTATCTTTTCCACTAATTGGGTAATTAACTGTTAAATTGTCTTCCCTAATGTATGCTATATAAAGACATTCAATATGGTCTTGTAGTATATCTTCTTTTTTATTAGTTTGAATCCAAGCTTGTAATCTCCATAAATAATCAGTATCCCCTGAGAATTTAGTATTATCAAAATACCCTATAGTATCAAAAGCTTTTCTAGTGTAAAACGCAATGCCATCACTAGGATGTATTCTTGGTTTCCCATTTTCAATGTCTACTTCTCCTGTTGAATAATGAACTCTTGCAGCTGTAGTTTTTGATCCTATTATTTTTGGGTTATCTTTAAAAAATTTAATAAGTTTTTCAAACCTTTCAACATCTGATACATCATCCCCATCATGGATAGTGAAATAATCCCATTCTTTATCTGCAAATAGTTCTAATCCTCTATTTCGGGTGTAATAGCATCCTCTATTTTTATCATTTTTTAATACAGTTACATTATTTAGATGTTCATATGATTTTGCTATTTTGTATGAATTATCAGTAGAACAATCATCAATTAAAACTAATTCAAAATTTTTATAGGTTTGTTGAAGAACACTTTCAATTGCACCTTCTAAATATTTTTCTACATTATATATAGGGATTATTACTAGTATTTTTTTATTATGCATTTTTAACTGTTCTCCAACCCTTTTTAATTTGTTCTTTAACTATATAATTTCTTAATGGTGTATGGTTTGTTTTTTTAAATGAGGCCTTATCATCATCACCAAATTCTCTTACTGTACTCCCCCATATTTCTTGGTTATTAATAGGATGAGGTGGAACTATAGTTTTAATATTTCCATATTTTTGACATAAATAAGAAAATTGCATATCTTCCCCATTATCCCAAGAAATAGGTTCTTCATACCACATATACTTTAACCACTCTTTTTTTAAAAACCAAGCATGACCTACTAAGTCAACCTCATAGGGTTCTTCATTATTAATTCCATGTGCCCAACCTACTTTATAATGGTCTTGATAATTGTCAGAATTTACTACAACTCCTGAGCATCCTAATATTCCTGGGTTAGTTTCCATTGTTTTTAAACAACTTTCAAACCATTTGGGGCCTGGGATTGTATCATCATCAAAAAAAGCTACATATTCTGTTTGAGCTAGTAAAGCAAAAGCAAACCTTCCATGAAATTTATAATTATGGTTATTTGTTGATACCTTTACTCCTAAACCTGATAAATCATATTGAGGTTCATTTTCAGGTTTATTATACCATACCCAAATATCATTGGATTTCACGGTTTGGTTTTGAATTGATTCTATTTGTTTCTCTAAGTATTCAGGCCGTTTATAGCAATTTAATACAACTGTAATCATATTATACTTTTTATTTTAAAACTAGATTTACCATCTCCATAAGGACATGATGCATCAATATAATAATTTTCTATTAATTTTCCAAATTCAGATTCTAGTTTGTTAGGAGAAGAACATAAATGTAAATGTCCTGTTTCTATAGCTTCAGGACGTTCTGTTGTTTCCCTACATACTATAACTTTTTTATTGAAGAAACTACCTTCTTCTTGTAGTCCCCCACTATCACTTATAACTAATTTACATTTAACTAATATATCTAATAATTCAGGATGTGATAAAGGTTTTACTACATTTATATTTTTAAGTAAATGTTTATGTTTTTGAACATTTGGGTTAGGGTGTAGAGGTAAAATAAATTCTAAATCAGGATTATTTTTAGCTAATTTGTCAACTTCTTTAAACCATTGATCCATCCAATGATGATTTTCTCTTCTGTGTAAAGTGATTAATACTTTATTAGTGTATTCACATTTATCTTTATAAGGTAATAAATTATCTAACACTGTATTTCCTACTATATAATTTATACCATTTGTTTTTTCTTTATATAAGTTATCAGATGATAATTGGGTTGGACAAAAATTTACATCTGATATTCTTGATATCATTTGTCTGTATCCTTCTTCAGGATAAGGATGATCTAAATTATAACTCCTAAGACCTGCTTCTAAGTAATAAATTTTCTTTTTTCTATTAAAAGCGGCTACGGCACAGGCAAAGGCAGATGCTGTATCTCCTTGTACTAATACTGAATCAAATTTTCCTTCAGGAAATTGAAGAAGACAATCACTAATTAATTGGTCTAATCTATTAGAATTGTTTCCAATAGTTATTTTATAATCTACTGGAATGTCTTTAAGTAAATCTGGGTGTTGACCTGTAAATAAAAGTTGATAGTTATCTAATACTTTTATTAAAGGTCTAATTTTAAGCCATTCTGGGCGGGTTCCAAAACAAAGTAACATCATTTATATTCTTTTATTAAATCGCTACAAATAGCATAACAATTATTTAAATTACCTTTATATCCAAGCTCGGGCAATACACATATACTATTATAATATAAGGTACTTTTAGGATGAGTCCAAATAAACCCTCTAGAAGTTAGAGTATAACCATCATTTTCATGCCAAAATGAATGAATATCCTTTCTTAATCTCATGTAGTATAATGCATCTCCATTTTTAGCGTGGCACCAAAGTTTATTATTGACAAGATATTCTATATTAATTTTATATTTAGGGTTATCATGTCCTAGAAAAAACCCATTATCATACCAAACATCAACTTCGACGTCATAACCCAATTCAATAGCACGATTTATATATTTAGGTGAATTTTCTAAATCAGGTTGTTTTCCATTAATATTACCTCTATGCGCTATAAATTTCATTTATTTATTTTTTATATAAAAAGCGTCTCCCCAAGTTCCCCCAGCCCATGAAGTTTCCACTCTATTAAATTGATATTGGTTTAAATAATCATCAAGTTCATTAATCATTCCGCAGTTTTCATAAACCTCCGCTCTGTTAACTTCAGTCATTATAACATCTATATTATTTAATAAGTTAGATGCTCCCTTAAGTACTTCATATTCATACCCTTGACAGTCCATATATAAAAAATTATATTTATCTTTTTCAATAATTACGTCATCTAGTCTAACAAGATCTACTTCAACTTCGTTTTCAAACCTAATATGTCGATATTGATCTAAATGTAATTTAGGTTTAAGTATGGAACTGGAACCTTGATTATAATTATCAACATACATAGTAACTTTTTTAGTATCATTACCTAATGCTTTATTAATTAGTTTAATATTTTCATTGTTTGGTAACTTTGACTCCATTATTTGAAAAACTTCGGGTTGAGGTTCAAACCAAACTTGATTATTAATACCTAACTCTAAGTAGGTATTATATTCTTCTCCATAATGGCCTCCACAATGAATTGCACCATTAATATTTAGGTTATATTTTTTAACTATACCTTTTAGATCTAAAATCATATCTTAAATATTTTTATTAACATAAATAGCATCTACTTCAGTATTCCCTCCTACTAGGGTAGAACTTATACATTTAAAATCAGAAAGAATAAGATCTAATTCAGGCTTAATAATAGCTCCTTCATATAAAGGAACATTCCCTACTTCTGTATTTATAACTTGGATTGAGTTTAAATACTTACCAAAACTTTCAAATACTATTTTTTCGGCCCCTTGAACATCTACCCAAGCAATATCTATTTTTTTAATGTTTTTTTCTTGTAACCATTCAGATAATACAATTGAATCTACTTCAACTTCTTTTTGTAACCAACTTCTACTTCTATGATGGTTTGTAGTTTTTAATAAAGAACTAGCCCCTATATTACCATTATATACTTCATAAAATTTAGTGGCACCTTTACTATTATTACAAGCATAATTATAAACTTCTATGTTTTTGATATTTTTTACATTATTAGCAGTATAATCAAAACTACTTTTAACAGGTTCAAATGTATATACTTTAGCATTTGGGAACCATCTATTAAATTCTAAACTTTGACATCCGTCTCTAGAACCTATATCTAATATAACTTCAACTTTTGAAAAATCAATAATAGGCGTAATTATATCTATAAGAGGTTTTGTTAATATTCTAGTGCATAACCCATCCTGGTTGCTAAAAGCACCATTTTTAAATTCCTCTTCAGTAAATGAATTTTTAGTTATTTCTTTATTTTTATTTATTAATTCCACTTTATTTAATTTTTATTTTATTTACATATGTTGAGTCTGTATTATATGTTGATAGTTTAATATTACGTTTAATCCAAAATAAATCATTATCTTTATTTAAATTTTTACCAAAGAAGTTAAATTTTTCTATGGGGAAATTTTTTAATATATGGTTAGTTAGTAATTCTTCAGAATATTCTCCTACTGTTTTTGATAAAGACCAACATTGTAACATATCATCTGTTTCACCTTCCATTATATAATCCACAAAATAACCATACCTATGGGTATGCCAAAAAATAAAATTTAAATTATCTTTGAATAACAAAAGAAATTTAGATAAATTAAGAGGAATTATGTCACTCCTACATTTAATTACCCTATCATAACCTAATTCTTTGGCTTTTAGTATTCCCTGTAATGTGCTTTTTTTTTGTAAGGCTAGGTTATATGTACCCTTATCTTTAGGTATTTCTGAAAACACACAAGTATCATTTTTAGTGTATTTGTTTTCTTCGCCTACCCAAGTAGACCAAATTATATCTATGCCTTTCCAAGCTTCTTTAAGCTCAGACACATAATTTGAAGGGCCTTGTATTATAACTGCTCTTTCCATGTTATTTTCTTATTATTTAACATTTATAATGTACTTGTCTTTTGGTTTATTTTTTGTTTTTACACAAACTATTTTACAGTCTTCTAAAAATTCTTGGTCAGATATTTCATAAGGTTCAATTGTAAATATATCTCCTGAAACTAATGTTTTACCATGCATGGTCATTTTTCCTTCAATTAAAACATTTACCTCTGTAATTTCTTTATGATAGTGCCATTCCCATTTTTCTCCTTTTGGATGTACTCTATAACATACCTCAACTTCACTATTTTTGTATGCAGAAGGTTCAAAATTACCAAAGAACCACCCTTGTTTCATATCCTTTAACTTAAATATTCTCATTACAATCCATATTTTTCCCAATCTGTTTCGTTGAATCCACTGTTCGTTACAACATTAATTGACAACGCCCTATCAAATGAGACCTGTGTTATTTTATCGTTAATTAAAATTCTATTACCATTACCTACCCCCATAATTAATTGATCATAGGGTATTGCTAATTCTTCTAAAAATTTTTCAGTGACTTTTCTAGCTGATTCTTTTCTTCCAGTCATGAGAATGATTTTATGACCCGTAGAATCCCATTCATCTATTTTTTCCCTAACGCCTGGTAGTATTTCGGGTTTTTCATTTAATCTAGAGTACTTATGAATATGCTTAAGTATTGTTCCATCAATATCACAAATTAATGTTTTCAGCTTATCTTTATTATATTCTCTTTTTCTTCCTATATATAAGTTCAAATCACTTGGTGTTCCTACTGGGATATATTGATTTTCTCCTAGATGATAAACTTTTATATCTTTACCCTTTTTTATTAAAGAGTTATATGTTGGAGCTACATAGTATTCATTCTTATATCTTATATCGTTTTTTATCATATCTTCAACAGAATCTACAAAGTCAGAACCTTTCTTCCAATAATGTAAGCCTATTAATGCAGTATCTGATATAACATCTTTTTCTACTATCTTTTTAGCTTTATCGTTTTCTCCTAATTCTACAAAACTATTTTTTGGATCTTTTGAGGTATATGTCACAACTGCTCCATCCATCTTTCCCTTAATAAAATTCTTAAAAAGAGTAGAGTCCCATTCCATTAACTGATCACAATTTGTGATTATTAATTCATCAGAATTATTTATATAATCTTTTGCTATTAGACAAGTTTCAGCAGAACCATTTGTTATTTTATCTATTTCTAATATTATACAATTTGGAGATATTTCTTTGAGGGTCTTTCTTAACTTTTTATTGTTAGAATCATTTTCGTATTTTCTGGTAACGAAAATATGCCTTCCTTCTAAATTTAATGTTGACATAGCCTGTTTAATCATTGGTTCACCATCTACTTCTATTAAAGGTTTTGGAACCTCATACCCATTAATTTTGAACCTCGACCCTTCCCCAGCCATTGGTATTAATATATTTAATTTCATTAAATTTTTCTCCATATTTCTCTTGTTGATGTTATTTATCTTCTTTAAAAATAGTAATTAACTCTTTATTATATTCTTTATAGTTCCATTTACCTTTTACTACTGCTGAAGCAATATAAGGGTAAATTTTATTATCCCAATGATTATTACCTCTCTTTAAACCTTCATTATATCCAAAGCAACTTATATATTTAAATATAAGTGATGATTGCATAGCATTTTTTTCAAATTCCCATATAGTATTACCTGGTGTGTTTGAATATATTTCTTTTAATGTTTTAACTTTACATATTGTTGGTTGTATAGTAAAAAATAAGTTATTAGGATTAAAATATAAAAATTTATGAAATGGAGTATCTAATAGATTATCTCCATTTCTTAATAATTTAATTAAATGCACTTTATTATTACTAACTAATTCTTCAAATTCATATAATATATCTAAATTAGGTTTATCATATAAAAACATATCTTCATGATGGAAAATAATTACTTCTTCATCATCCATTTTATCTAAACATGATGCTACTCTTTTAGTATAAATTAAATCATCATCATACTTTATTAACTCATAGTCTTTCCTAATATTTTCCGTACTATTAACAAATATTACTTTTTCAAAATCAGATAAATAGTTATCAGTTTGATTATACCAATACTTCCATACCCAATTTACATCTGAGTGAGTGTATACTACAATTTTCATTCCCATATGCAAGTTTTATTTAAAGTAGACCCCCCACTTAAATATCCTCTAGTATGTCCTAGTTGCAATAAAGGATCTAATGTAGAACCTATATCTAAATAAGTGTTATTAGGAAAGTTTTTAAATAATTTATAGACTAAAATATTACCAAAAGGACCAGCACAAAATAAAAATAATTTATTTTTTATTTGGTTTTCTTTAATCCATAACATTAATTCTTCAATTAAAGAAAAATCATTTTTATAAGCATTTGTACCTATCCTAAAATCTTTAATTACATTAAAAGGTAAATTGTTTAATTTAGCTTTATGGTTGCATATTAATATTACTTCATAATTAGAATAAAGAGGGATAATTGATTTTACATAGTAAGAATAATTAGAATTAACAAATATATTTGCCCATGTAAGATTACTTTCTTTTTGATAAGAATTTTCTTTCATCCATTTAAAACTTTCATCTCCCATACAGCACTTACATCCTATGCCTACATAATAATTAGGATGTTGGAATTGAAATGATTCTATTAGTTGATTTCTGGGGAGAACATCTGTAGTATCGTTAGGATCATACTTAAATTCACCATTTGCTTTAGAAAGAATATCAATATACTGACCTGCTAATATTTTGAATTCACCATCAGCATATTTACTAAAAGCAAAATGTTTTTTATTTTTTAATAAATTACAAAAATATTCTAAGTCTTTAGAAAAATTTTTTAATTTCATAATATATACATTGAATTGCAAAAATCTGAGTAGTCTAATTTATATCCAAATTCTTTTAACATGTTTTCAGTTTCTTTTAACCCTACATGTTCATGTTCTACAAACATATGTGTAGGTAAAACTTTACAACCTTTCATCCCTTCTATAACTTTTAATTCCATTCCTTCTACATCTAAAATAAATAAATCAATATTTTTAATATTATATCTTTCAATTAACTCTTTATAGGTTATACATTCAATTTCTGATTCTCTTAATTGAATCCCCATCTGGTATAACTGGGTATAATGTTTTTCGGTATGTTGAAAAGAGCCATTACCCCAACCTGCATATCTTGTTGGGTCTTCTACTGTATCATCTCTAAAAACAAATTTACCTGGTTCATGGAGTAATCCTTTATTAAGATTTAGAAATGAGTTAGGACGATTTTCAACTAATTTTTTATATTTGTCAGGAGAAGCCTCCATATTAATGCCTTTCCACCCCATAAATTCCTCAAAAAACTTACATGAAGATAAGTTAAACCCATCTGCGGCTCCACATTCTATAAAAAATCCATCTTTTTTATTAAGGAAATAATTTAAATGAAGAAATCTATCTACTTGATTTCCTGCTATATTTTGTCCATAGTATCTCATATTTTTTCTTTTAAAGTATTATCAGCTTTTTGGTATCTTTTAACTTGAGATAATTGTTTATCAATTGTTTTAGGATGTAATAGACACCATTCTTCAGATAAAGGTAAAGAAACAAAGGTTTTATACCCAGATACCATTCCATGAATTTTTTGTCCTGACCACTTTATAGATGGATCATTCTTATAAATTCTTTTTTGGGAGTCTGGGAAATTAACCCAACCTTTTTCATTAACTCTCCATCCCCACTTTTTAATATATTCATCAGTTAATCCACTAACTGTGTTTATTCTTGGAACTAAAATTAAATCTACTGGATTGGATTTTAATATTTCTTTTATATTTTGTAAAAGAAATGATTGTGGGATTTCATCTGCATCTATCTGGAATATGTAGTCACCTGTACATTTTTCACCTAGATAATTTTTGTATTCTAAATAGTTATCATAAGCTTTATTAAAAGGGTAATAAGAAATATAATTTTCATACAATTTTAATACTTGTTTAACTTCATTAGTTACTCTATTTTGATCATATACAACTACAATTTCATCATTAATATCAATATTATCTTTTAAGTGTTTAATAAGGATTTCTATTTGTTTATCCTCATTCCATACTGTAAGTCCATAGCTTATTTTCATAATTTTAATTTGGTAACATTGTTTTATAATCATTAATAGTTTTACTTAAACCTTCTGCTAATTTAACTTTAGCTTCCCATCCTGTGTATTTTTTAATTTTGGATGAATCCAAATATTGGTGAGAAATTTCTGGGAAATCTTTTTCTTGATAATTAATTGAAAGATTAGGATTAATTTCATTTAATATTGCTCCTACTAAAGATTTGATTGAAACTATTTCATTACTTCCTATGTTAAAAGCTTCACCTGCTACTTTATCAATATTTTTAATTAAACTTAAATAGGCATCTACTGCATCTTCAATATATAAAAATTCTCTAGTAGACAATTCACTTCCTTTCCATATTAGTGGTGGTTTATTTTGTAAAGCTAATTTAATGTTATTAGGTATTACTCGTGACATATTCATATCTCCCCCACCATATAAATTTGAACATCTTGTAACAAATACTGGGAGATTGTAATTAGTATAATATGAACGTGCTATTAAATCAGTACATGATTTAGATACTTCATAAATCCCTTTTCCTCCCATATTATAATCTTCCAAATATGGTACTTTACCACTTCCATAAGCTTTATCTGAGCTACTAACTGCTATTGCTTTTATTTTATACCTTCTAGCTTCTTCTAATATATTTACAGTTCCCATTATATTAGTTTCAAATGCAAGTCTTGGATTAGGTTGACATTTTTTTACTTCAGATAGAGCAGCTAAATGAAATATTGTATCAAACTCATATTCATTAAATAATAACTTAACAAAATTAGAATCACATATATCTCCTTGAATTAAATTTATCTTATGAAAATTATAATGATCTTCTAACCCTAAAAATTTTAAGGATGTTTTTTGTTTGATGTTTAAAGTGATTATTGTAATGCTTTCTACTTGATCTAATATACGTTTTGTTATATAGGATCCTAAAAATCCAGTTCCCCCAGTTATTAAAACATTCTTCATATCTTTTTTTTATAAGGTAAATATACAAAATTAATTTTAATTTTCCACAGGATTTTTAAACATACCAATACATTCTAATGCATCCATAAAATCTTTTTCTTCAAATTCTTTTATAGTATCCATATCCATTCTCCATTTATAATATTCTCCTTTTTTATTAGGTATTGGATATTTTTCTTTTTCTTCATCTTTAACAGGTACTGCTTGTACCGCAGCCCATTTCCAATTATCACCATTAGGACCATTAGCAAATATCATTCCTTTTTCTGGTAGATTAATTGTTGTTGGCATCCAAATTATCCCTTCTTCATCTTCACCCATTAATTCTTTATATAAATTAGGAAGTAATTCCATTTGTTCTTCAAAAAATAATTCACCTTTTTTCATTAAAGAATTAGATTGAAAACCACAACCATAACAAAAATAATTTTTAATGTTTTCATTTACTTCAGTTACATAACATGCATCTGATCCACATCTTTTACATTCTGTTAAACTATCTACATTCATGCTTCTACTTTTTTAAGTTTAGGTAATTTAAGTTTAGGCAGTTCTAACTCTACTTGTTTTGGAAATTCTGGGGTTGATTCTGATAAGATTGATCCAATATCAGATTTCATTTTTTCAAATGAAAAATTAGTTCTACTTACATACCCTTGTCTATTAGCTAAATTTTTATATTTCTTGTAGTTATCAAATACGTCATTTAAGAAAAACCCTACATTTCCTAAATCAACATCAAACCATTTAGATCCTTCTACTATCCATTCATTTCTAGCTGATACATCAACATCATTTAGCCTTCCCCCACATAAAGCTGTAAATTCTTGATTTAAAAAATCTATATGACCAGACCAATTAGTACTAATAATAGGTTTATTTACTAAACTAAACTCTAATAAGGGTCTACCATATCCTTCACCTTTAGTTAAATTAACCATTGCCTTTACTTTTGGATGGTTATATAACTCACTCATTTCTTTATTTGTAAATTCCCCATGAAGTAAGTAAATATTAGGTAATTTTCTAGATGGAACAGTTTTTTTAATCTCATGGATCTTTTTTAATATTTCTCTTCTATCCATATATGAAGAACCAGCACCACTACATTTCATAATAAGAGCAGGTACTTTTTTCTTATTTTTAAAATTTTCTAAAAATGATTTAACTAATAATCCTACATTTTTTCTATCATGTCCTAAGTTCCCCTGCATCCAATGTCCTACAAATAAATAAGCAAAACTTTCTGGGATTGAGTTTATATCTTCATATAAATCTTCACTATTAAATTCTTTATGAGGTTTATATAATTCTAAATTTGCCCCCTCAATTAACACTTTTATGGGTTTAATAGATTTTAATTCAAATTCTTGACCTGTTTGTTTATTTTTACCATTAAAAGATGCATGATCAAAAACATCTTTTGAATGTTTAGAAGAAACTAGATTTAAATCCATTTTATTTAGACCTTCAATCCATTTAGGATTTGGAACCGTAGTTTCAATCCCTGCAGTTAATCCTATATTATATTTTCCTATTGGGTTAAATTCACTAGGTATAGTATGCTGACACCAAATATCAGGTTGTTCATTTAGTTGATTACCTTCAATAAAATGTTTTTTTAGAAATTCCCATTCAGGGTTGTCATCAATAAAACCCCAAGGACAATTTCCCCACATTTGAGGTAATATTTTAACTTCATACTTATCTAATTCTATTAAAGCTTTAACAAAATCTCTTGCTCTAGCTCCATACCCACTATAAGTATCAATTGGGCAACTTATGTAAAATGTATTTTTCATTAATAAATTAAATTATGATTTAATGTTCTTGTTTTATATTCGTTACTATTTAAAAATTCATACCTTTCTCTAGGTTCCCAAGTTTTAAATAACTTATCAGTATATTCAATAAATCTTTTACCTTGATGTTCTGCTGTAAATCCTGCTTCATCTGATAGAGCCCATTCCCTTCCTTTAGCTCCTTTGGATTTTCTTTCTTCAGGAGATAAATCATATATTTCTCTAATTCTATCAGCAGCATCTTCTGGTTTGCATCTATCATCCCAAATATATGGCGTTATAGGCGAACCTTGAATCGATCTACACGCAGGAAATACTGGAAATGCCCATTCACCATGAGATTTATATTTACCTGTATTATTCGAAGGTACTTGAGGAGAAGGTGTAAACCATTTGCCATTTTCATCAATAAATCTCATTTGATCTTGCATTCCTCCTGTAACATTAGCTATAATAGGAGTACCTGTTAACATACTTTCAGTTAATGCTAATCCCCATCCTTCATTAGAAGTAAGTAAAATAGTAGCATCAGACATATTATATAAAACAGACATTTGTTCTGGGGATAAACGACCATCTACAAAACGAATATATTTTTCCCAATCATCTCCAAATAAATACTCACATACTGCTTTTAAATCAGTTCCATTATTATCTGATATTTGGGTTTTGAGTAAAAAACAACATTTTTCAGCTTTTTCTTTAGGTAGGGAATCTAAGAACATTTTATAAGCCCATATAGTATCAGATATTTGTTTTCTTCTAATATTTCTAGAGTTAAAAAATAATACAAAATCAAATTCATCATTCCTAAAAATTTGTTTTTTCATTTCAGATAATACCTTATTATCTTGAGATAAAGGTTTAAAAATGTCTTCATTAAGACCATGAGGTAAATATTCTATAATTTTATTTTTAGCTTTATCCCCTAAAACAATTTTATTTATATTTACTGTTTGCTTAGAAATACCATATAAAGCATCACATGATTCATAAAAATTTTCATTATATTGAGGTGCAGGATAATCATCCCAAATATTAAGATATATAATAGGAATATCTTTTCTTATTTCATTTTCAATCTGAAATGCCCACATAAAATATCTTGGATCTGTAATGAATAAAATAGCATCTGGTTTTTCTCTCTTCATCATATCTCTTAAAATTCTAGAATCACCATATCCATCTGTAGGATATAATATTACTGATGCATCTTTAATACCATATTCTTTATCAAGTGAATCTGATAATTCTATTATTTTACCTTTATCTGGGTGTTTTACAGCACCTGCTATTTGACACCAATTATAATGGTGGCAAGTTTTTAAAACTATTTCTTTTCCTACATGAGCTATACCAGAATGAACTCTAATATCATCACATAATAAAAGTATTTTTTTTCTTTTATCTTTTTCAATAAAACCTTCTTTTACCATATACTTATATTTTTTCTAATTCTAAATTTGTGTGATTGCTAATTTGTTTTCTAAATTCTTCATCTGTAAGATATAAATAAATTGCTCTATCGGCAAGTTTTTGGAAAGAAAACTTTCTTCTTACACATTGAATTTTAAACTCTTCAAATAAATCACTTTTAACTTTTACGCTTGTTAGTGTCATTTCTTTATTTGCCATTTTTATTTATTTTTATATATGTAAATACATATTATTAAACCCTATTTTTTGTACCAGGACATAAATCATCTCCAAGATACGGACAAAACCTACAATTATTAGGATTAGCTAAACTAGGTTTAAAAGCTTTTTGGTTATATTCATTTCCAATAAAAACATCCTTTATAAAATCATTTAAAACTTTAGTTGCTTTGTTAATAGTAGTTTTTCCATGTGATGGAGTGAAGTGTTGTATTCTTTTTTGTGGGTAATCTCCATCTTCATATATTTTTCTTCTAACTATAAAAAACTCAATATCAATATTTTTTTCTGGGATTCCAAATTGTTCTGCAAAAAATTTCTTATATAATACTAATTGATAATGCTTAATAGCATTCTTATTAGATCGAGCCCATTTACCCCACCCATTAGTAGATGTTTTAATATCATAAATTGTAAATTTATTTAGTGTTTCATTATATGTTACAACATCAAGATATCCTTGAAATTTCACTTTTTGAAACATTTTATTAGGTTTTACTACAATAGGAATTTCACAACCTACTAAAAATGTACCTCTTTTACTAAATGTTTTTCCTTTATGTTTCTTAAAATAATTTATTATATTTTCTCCATCTTGGTAAAATTCTTGAAGTTCTCCATCTTTGAAAAAATGAACACTTTTATTTTTTTCATAATCAGATAAATAATTTTCTTTTAATCTTGATTTAAAAAAACCTAAAATATCTATTCTATCAGCAGCTGCTCCACTTTGTTCATACATTATATCTAAGTAATGTTGAAGAGCTTCATGTAAAGCTTTTCCAAATACAGCATGCATACTAGGTGTAAATATTTTATGGCCATCTCTGTATTGTAATGACCATCTGTGGGCACAGCTATCATACATTGAAAGTTGAGAGAATGAAATATTCTTCTCAGTAGCGTAATTGAGTGCTTGAGGTGTATAGTTTTGAATTTCCTTTACTATTTTAGGAATTTTCCTCATTTACTTTTTCCATTTATTACGTCCAACTAATAAACCAATTATACCATAATTAGCTACATCTAGAAACGTGTCTTCCATTCCTTCACCTTTTACAAAACTTTTTCCATTTACTAATAAATTTCTTAATCTGGATACTTTATCTGTTAATCTAATTGCTAAACCTGTTAGTGAAAATTTTTTATCATTTTCTTTAGTTAAATCTCCACCTAATGAAATATTTTGTAAACCATAATCCATATGTTTACGAGCAAATGTTTCATACATTTCATCAGTAATTTTTTTAAATTCTTTAGCTAATTCAGGGTACTCACTTACAAAAAGTTCAAGTGTATCTTCTATTTCAAGTCTTTGTTCTAAATCATGACCTGAACAAGGTGGTACTGGTTTTTTCATATTAATTCTTTAGTTGAAAAATATTTTTCTATTGCTTCTAATCTATCATCTGCTTCAGCTAATAAATTTAATGCTTCTGTTGCATCAGCTAAAAAATCATTTGCTGTGTGATCACCTATTCCAACTGCTTGATTTTCTAATAAATCTAGAGCCATTAATGCTTTTTCCTTATCAGCTAAAGCTTGAGTTTTTAGGGCGGATATTACTTTACTTTTTTTCATATTTTCATTACTATCTGGTAGGCTTTTTCGTATATTTCTTCTAGAGATAAATTAGGGTGTTGTTCTTTTTGATTTTTTATTTCTTCAAACATTTTGTGTCTTTGTCCATGCTCTTCAGCACTGTAAAGCAATTCTTCTAATTTACTCATTTATATATCTTTTTAATTTCTTTATCATCAATTCCCATTTCGGATAATATAAGTTTTATCTCTTCTGGGGGTAGGATATGAATATAATGATTTGCTTCTGCTAATCCACACTCAAAATATCTAGATATATATTCTATTAATTCTTGTTTTTGTGTTTTATTTTGGTTTTTAATATATTTTAACCAAATTTTTTTCTTAGGAATAAGCTGTCTATAAATGTTATATATTTGTTTCTTACTTTGTGGGTTAAGTTTTTGGACATAATTTACTATTTCAACATAACCCACATACATAGACAAATAACGATGCATCATGTAAGAATTCCATTTTTCCCAAGATTCTTCAGGAATATCCTCAACTGGTCTTTTAGTTAATGTTATCTCATTTAACCAATCAAAGATATTTTTCATATTATATCATCCTTAAATTCTTCTCTTAATTCCTTAGGAAGTGTTTGTTCCAATACTTTACCTGTTTCAGGATCATAAAATACTGGTATTGGTAAAATTGCATCTTCACTTGCACCTACTACAAATTTAGATACTTGTCTAAGAATTACTCCTTGTTGAAAAATCTTATTTCCATTTGGGGTTTCAATTGATGTAGTATTGTTTAAGTCTACATTTGGGGCAGCTTGCGCTTGATTTTGATTCATGTTTGTGTTTTTTATTTTATTTCTATTATTTTAGCTATTGCAGCCATTATGTTTATTTCTTTATCTATTCTAAATTGAGAATGATATGAATATTCGTTTAAATATATTGTAACTAATCCTTCATTCCCAGAAGCATAAATACTAGCTTTATCATAAAGGAATCTATATAATTCCTCAAAATCTTTTACATTTGAATTTAATATAATTTGTCTAATAGTTCTCCAATTAGGTTTAGATTTCTTTAATTCATCTAATACTTCATTCATATAATTATTTGAAACTATTACAGACTTATCTAATACTAATTTTTTATCCTTAATCGATAATTGTATAGTATTTAACATTTTTCTTATGTCTGGGTAATGAGTATTAACTATATCTACAAGAGCATCTATATCCCAACCTTCTCCTATTTCCTCAATTAAGATTTTATTTAAATGTTTTGCTACTTCTTGTTTACTTGGAGGTATTACCTTTAATACTTGACATCTGGATTGTAAAGGATCTATTATTCTTTCTATATAATTACACGTCATAATAAAACGTGTTGTTCTTGAAAATTTTTCAATTACATTTCTTAGCGACGCTTGCGCTTGAATTGTAAGGAAATCCGCTTCATCGAGGATGACAACTTTAATCTGTCTAAACGAAGCAGCACTTGAGAAGTTCGTGACCTTATCCCTAATAGTTTCAATACCCCGTTCATCTGAAGCGTTAATGTATAAGTAGTCGCAGTCCAAATTATTGACAATAAGTTTAGCGAGAGTAGTTTTCCCTGTACCAGCAGGACCATAAAAAATGAAGTTTTGTATATCATCTTGATCTAAATAACTTTGTATTTGCTTTTTAATATGTTCGTTTCCTACATATTCATCTAATACTTTTGATCTATATTTTTCTACTAAAAGTGAATGGTCTTTATTCATAGTGTAAATATATGAAATTTATTTTTGAATTCCAAATTATATTCCTTGTTGAAATTCTCCATATAAAGAAAATGTTTTTGGTTCTTCAACTTTTATTTCTTCTTCAGATGTTTTTATGGCATATAACTTACTATTTAAAGGAGCTAATCTATATTCACCTTTAAACTTAGTTTGTTGGTGAAAAGCTTCTAATGCATCTGTAAGTGTTTTAAATACTTCTTTTTTTGGATCACCAACTAGTACCCACTGATCTCCAGGGGGTACTCTTTTGGCAATTAATTCATTGTGTTCAACTATCTTTGTATCCATTAGAACATTCCATTTAATTGTGGTTGATTATTTTCTGATTCTTCTTCTACAACAACACACTCAGTTAATAATACAGTTCCTGCTACTGCAGCTGCATTTTCAAGGGCTGTTCTAGTTACTTTAAGTGGATCGATAATTCCATTTTCTTTGAAATCTACTACTTTATCTTTTTTAATGTCATATCCTTTCCACTCTCCATCTGTAGATATTTCTCCATCTAGAAATTCTATTTTATCTTTAGTAATTCCTGCATTTTCTAAAATTTGTTTAAATGGTTTTGCACAAGCCATACGTACAATTTCTGATCCAATATTGTCTGTTGCTATGACTTTTCTTGCATTATATAGAGCAACTCCTCCACCAGGTATTACCCCTTCACTTAAAGCTGCTTGTGTAGCATTAAGAGCATCATCAACTCTATCTTTTTTCTCATTCATTTCAGTTTCATTAAATCCCCCTACATGAATAATAGAAACACCACCTACCATTTTGGCTAAACGATTTTGTAATTGCTCAGTTTCAAATGGAGTTGTTGAGTTATCTATTTGATTTGTTAGTTCATCTACTCTTTTATTTATAGCTTCTTCTGTACCTTTACCATCAACTATAGTTGTTTTTGATTTTGAAATGGTTATAGCACGAGCTTCACCAAACCAATCCCAACTAAATTTATCTAATTTCATTCCTTTATCTTTATCAAATACTACCCCATTTGTTAATGTTGCAATATCTTCTAAAATAAGTTTCCTTCTATCACCAAAGTCAGGTGCTTTTATAGCACATACTTTTAATGTACCTCTAGCTTTATTTACAATTAAAGTAGCTAAAGCTTCATTATCAATATCTTCAGCAATAATAAGTAATGATTTATCAGTAGCTGATACTTGTTCTAAAATAGGTAATAATTCTTTTACTTGGGTAAATTTATGATCTGCAATTAAAATATAAGCATCTTTTAAAGTACAAGTCATACTATCATTATCAGTAACAAAGAAATGAGATTTATAACCTCTATCTAATTGCATACCTTCAACAGTTTCTAAATATGTTTCTCCTGATTTGGATTCTTCAATATGAACAATACCATCTCTACCTACTTTTTTAATAGCAGTAGCAATTAATTTACCTACTTCAGGGTCATTATTTGCTGATAAAGTAGCTACTTGTTCTAATTGATCTTCAGATGAGATATCTTCACTAATATTTTTTAATTCTTCAACAATTTCTTTTACAGAAGCATCAATATCTCTTTTAATTTGAACTGCATTTTTTCCTTCATTTAAAGCAGATAACCCACCATGAATCATTTCTCTAGCTAATAAAGTGGAGGTAGTTGTACCATCTCCTGCTTTATCTGCTGTTTTAATTGCTGCTTGTTTTACTAATTTAACTCCTGTTTCCTCAACAGGATCTTTTAAAGTTATACTTTTAGCTACTGTAACCCCATCCTTTGTTGATTTTACACTTTCATTTGGGTTTGATATTACAGCATTTCTACCGTTGGGTCCTAAAGTACAAACAACAGAATCAGCTAGGATATCAATTCCATTAACTAATTTTGATCTGCCTTCTTCTCCTAATTCAATAATTTTTGACATAGTTTTATTTTAAAATGGTAATTCTTTTTTTTCTTCTTCATTAGCAATTCTTGCTAATATTTGATTTTCAGGTCCTATATGATATTCTTCTCCTTCAAAATCTAATTTTGTAAATCCCATTGTAGGTAATACTACAATATCTCCTTCTTTTAATTGAGTAGGAATAAAATGACCCATCTGGGTTGTCATACCAGGACCAACTGCCATAACTTCTCCTTGTTGGTTTTTCTCTTTTCCAATATCAGGAACTACAATATTTCCAAATGTTTCTTCTTCGGATTCTATTGGTTTTACTACAACAGCATTAAATAGTGCTTTTAATTTCATAACGTTTTTTTGGTTTAATATAATAAAAAGGAATCAATAAAACAAGCTTAGGATGACTTTCTTTTATTTTATTGTTATTGATTTTGTTGCAATTGCTTTTTCTGAAAAAGGAACTGATATAATTAATAATCCATTCTCCATCTTAGCATCTGCTTTTGATAAATTGAATCGGTTAACTACTTTATAACCGAAATTAAATGAACGTTTTGCGATTCCAGAGTAATAATACTCTCTATCATTAAAATGATCATTTGGTTTTTCATAACTAATTCTTAAAACGTCTCCTTCGATGGTTAAACCAACATCTTTTTTAGTTAAACCAGTACAAGCTACTTCCAGATGAAGTCCATTTTTGTCTTCATAAACATCTACTGGATGTTTGAGCTTTACTGATGTTAAGGGATTGAAAGGTGCTTCGGTATCGAAGAAATTTCTGACTAATATGTCAAAAGGTGTGTGTAATTGTCTTGCTAGACCTGGGTCTATTTCTCTTAATAGTGTCATAATTCGAAAATTTATGTTTTTAAATAATACTTAGCTCCCAACTTGGTGAGCTGTTTTTGCATCCTAAGCTTGCAACGATAAATATATAAAAAAGAAAGAAAATAAACAAGCTATTTTTAAAAATCTTCACCTACTTTTCTTACTATAAAATATTCACTTGTTGTGTTATCTGATGTGAAATTTAATTTCATTAAACCTGTACTAGTAAGATAAATTGTACCAGTATCCATATCTTTATTAGCATATAGAATAGATTTAAATAATTCTGAATTAAATGGCATTTTTAATCCTAATTCGTTTATATCACCTGGTAATTGATAAGTAATTTTACTATCAAATTCTTTTTCGTCCCCAAATATAAATTGGCATACATTGTCTCCATCTTCATTTGTAGTAGTTTCTATAAACATATTGTTTTCTTCTCCTAATGCCTTTTTAGCTTTAATTAAATTTTCTAAATCTTCTACTTCTACTTGTATTTTATTTTTCCATTCAGGAACATTAACAGTTCCTACTTTATCAATTAATAAAGGATCACCTAACCTATATGTTAAATTAAAATTAGGGTCTGATATTTTTAATTTAGTAGGGATTAAATGATTTTTTTCTAATTCTACTATTAAATCACCATTAGTAATAGAAATTAAGTTTTGTAATTTTTTAGTATCAAATACAGCTAAATCACAATCTTCTAATTCAAAACCAGTATGTTCGACATTTCCAATTACTTCTTTAGATGGATCCATAAAATCAATTAATATCGTTTTATTTTTGATACTCCAATTAACTGATTGAACTATACCTAAATGGTATTTATTTATTAAATTTTGTAAAACTAATTTATTTATCATAAGTTAAAAAACATTTCTTTATAAGGATTTAAGTTTAATTGCCATTCCATATCACTATAAAAACCTTCTAATTTATTTAATAATACACTTTCAAATATTTTTTTCCTGTCAGCATATTCTTCAATGAATGTACGCATCTTATCTGGGTAATCCCACTCTAAAAGAGCAATTGCTTCAATATTATAAGGATTGTGTTTTAAATATATCCATTTAATTTTATCTCCTTGAGCTATTTCACTATGTGTTTTATGTAAATTCCAAAAACGTAATAAATCATTATATATAATAGTTGCTTTAACTGCAGCAGGAGCACCTTTACCTATTTTAGAAAATATTTCTCCTGATCTAGCTTTACGTTCAGTGTATTTATTTAATTTTTTTACCGAGGTTGGGTTAGCTAAATCAGATAAAGGGATTGTTCCATCTAATATTTCAGTTCTAAACTTTTTTACTTTATTGTCTAGTATTTCTTTATCAACTCCTTCTAAAGCACTTAAAACTAACTCTTCAAAAAATTTACCAAATTTAGGTGGAAAATTAGCCTTTTTAAATTCTAACCCTTTAATATCAAATTTATTTGTAGGAATACCTTCTTCCCTAGTAATATATTGAGTATATCTTCTAGTAGCTCTAATATAACCTGATCTTAATACACATTCATTTTTAAAATCAATTCTTTGATTTTCAGGGTTATACTGATTAAATGATTGTTCTGTAATTTGTTTTAAAATAGGACCTACCATATCTTGACTTGCAGTAGCTAATTTTTCAACTAAATCATCTTTTTCCTCGTTTGACATTTCATTAAAATTAGGATATAATTTTTTAAGAATAGGCTCAGCATGAAAATAATTACTATCAGTATCTATATAAACACAATAGTTGTTTTTTTCCTTATCACAGATAAATTTAGGTGTATCTTCTAAATGTTTCATTCAGTTGGATCGTATAAATTATAACATACTGTTAATTCCTCTCCTTCTTCTATGTCTGCAAGAGTAACTAAATGGTAATTATCTAAATGTTCTCTTAACCAACAATTAGGAGTATCTGAATGGTTAATGAATCCTCCTAAAGGTGTTCTTAAGAATCCATCTTCAAATTTATCTTCTTGGTAATGGGTCATACCTAATTCTAATTCAGAATCTATATCTCTAGTAGCAAATAATCCTAACCCTTCAATTTTAGAAGGTTTAATTGTAACAAAATTTGGTAGTGGTTTATAATAGTTTTTTTTCATTTCCAATAATCGGGATTATGAGGTCTAGCAGGACTATCAATTTCACCCTTACTATTCCTCTGTTCATATTCATACTTCTTAATATTAAATACATTATCTTTAATTTTAAGCTTCCCCCCCTGTTTTAACATTTTTCTAAAATGTTGTTCTTCTTTTTCATTAAAATCTTTAGCTATTTCTAAAATTTCTTCTTTAGTCATTTGAACATCATTTAAAAAAATAGTATGTTCTCTTCTTATTGATTGTTTACTTAACATAATTCTAATTTTGTTTTATCTTCCATTACATCATTAAAAAATTCATTTATAGCTTTAGCCGAGTCTTGAATTAATCTTTGACCTGTTAAAGTAATTGATTCTGCTAATAATATATTTCCATATCTAAAAACTCCAAGAGCAGTAGCACCATACAAACTATTTAGTAAAATTTTCATTGTATATTGTTTCATGTGAAGTTGAGCTGCTAGTTCTTTATTACCTGCTTTCTTAGCTTCTTTCATTTGATTTTTATACATAACTCTTTCATTAAACCATTTTTTTAGAATAGTTGAAAGTACTGATTCAGTTTTAGAACTATACATAACACCATTTGCTGATATAGTCCATTTGTTTTTTTCAATATGGTATATTAAATCTTTAACTTTTAAGGGTTGTAATATTCCTTCTTTACTATTTTTATAACTAATAACATCTAATTCTTTATTAGGATCCATTTCTTTTAGATCAGATAAACTATATCTACAATTCCATACTTCTTTTCCTTCATAATTAACTTTTACTTCATCATATGGAATTTTAATTCTACCTACCATAGTTTCATTTCCTATATTTACAGTCATTATAATAGTAGGATATAGTGAGGTGAAATCTAAATCAAACATATGGTTATATATTCCCGCTTTAGGACAAAATAAATAACCACCTGCATATTGTTGTTCTACTTTTTTACCTTTTTTAGGTGGGATAATTCCTTTACCTAATAAATAAGCTGAAATGGCACCATCTTGGGTTTTAGTATTTGCATATACTTCTTCGTAATTATGTTTACCTTTATGAGATAGATTTTTTACTAAAGAAACATATTCTAATTTTTTATCTAATTCAACTAATATCTCAACATCACGAAAGTTGTATTGAATAAATTTATCAATATCAGTTTCAAATAATCTATCTAAATTTCCCTCATAATCAACTTTCCCAAGTTTAACATATTTTTCTCCTATAGCTTGCAAACGCATTGAAGGTTCATCAGCCCATGA
>Ga0160423_10000957_pt1 | contig 24094 bp, 32 predicted proteins | sample CRUFie14St8metaG_FD_108191 | JGI IMG/M metagenome (GOLD analysis project Ga0160423, IMG submission 108191) | Marine microbial communities from the Costa Rica Dome - CRUD Field 142mm St8 metaG | ecosystem: Environmental > Aquatic > Marine > Oceanic > Photic zone | place: Costa Rica: the Eastern...
AGAAAAGCAAATACCTATTCAGGGTCACCCTAAAGGATTAAATTTATTTCCTATGCAGTTTTATGCTGTAACTGAGGAAAATTTTGAAGAATTCAAAGAAAAATTTGAGAAAGAGAATGGTGGTAGATTAGTATATTTTGCTTTAAGTGTTCCTGATTATGAGAACTTATCTCTTAATATGAGTGAACTAAAACGATATATAGAACAACAAAAGACTATTATTATATACTACGAACAGTCTATTACAGGTATTAAAGCAGAAGTTAATATCGAAGAAAATATAGAAGCCAAAGACTAAATCCTTATAAATAAGAATATGGACAACTTTAAAACATTCCAGGAAGACTTAGCATCCGGCAGACCAGCCAAAAAACCTGTTTCTAGTAATCTACTAAAACAAAGAGCTAAGGATAATGAGAAGGCACTAAAGTCAGGCTTTATGAAGATGCCTGACTATGTTAAAAAGAAGTTCAATGAGGAAGAAGAAATGAAACCTCATAAAATGTACAAAGGCGATAAAGTAGTCATGGCAAAGAACAAAGCAGAACATGACAAACTTAACAAGCAAGGTTATACACACGATAATCCTAAAACTAAAAAGGTAGAAGAAGCCAAAGAGATGTGTTCATGTGATTGTGATTGTGGAAAAGCAATATGTGAATCATGTGGCAAACCTAAAAATGTAAAAGAATCAACTAGGGATAAGTATAACCCTGTAATTTCTGACAAAAGGAATAAAGAAAAAATGAGAAAAGTAGGTTTACCAGCAGGCAAAGGTCCATTAGTAAGTGAAGAAAAACAAAAAGGTGTTGACGGCAAAGTATGTTGGAAAGGCTACAAAAGAATGGGCACCAAGAAGAAAGGTGGCAAGACTGTAGATAATTGTGTTAAGGTAGAGGACTTTGTACTAGACGCTTTTGAGAAATATTACTTAGCAGAACTATCACCTAAAACAATTAGTTCTTATCAGAAGAAAGCAGGTAAACAATACAGAGATCTTAGAAATACTACTCCTTCAAGACAAGGAATAGAAAATGCTTATCACCAAGGTTATACCTCAGACAAAGAATACTTTAAACAACACGACGACAGAGATAAAATGAAGAAGCGTGGTAAAGGTCTAGCAATGTCTAAAGGCAAAGGTGTACAGAAAGAATCTAGCTCTTGGCTTCAAAGAACAGCAGATACTTGGAACGATCACGCAGATCACCCACATCCTAAAGTTAAAAAGCACATTAAAGCAGCAGAGAAGGCATACAACAATCAAGACCATGAAGCTTTCGCCCACCACACAAATAGAGCAGCAGATCATGCTTATGCTTTGAGGCAAAAGAAAAAGACTGTAAAAGAAGGCGCTTTTAAAAGGAAACTAACAAGCAAACAAGAAGCAGATAGGCTTAATGATAGAGCACACGCAGCATTAGGCTATAAAAAGACATCAGACTCAGGCCTACAAAAAGTTAAAGGCGGGTACGAAAGAAAAAGAACTTACACTAGAGAAGAACAAATGCAGTTAGTTACTAACCTAGATATAGACGAGAGTATCTCTAATTTGGTTAGACGAGGTGTAGGCAAAGTACAAGCAGCCATTAAAGATGCAGAAAAGAAACACGGTCCAGTAGATCCAGCAAAAAGAAATATTCCTAATCCTGTATCAGGAGAAAATATAGCTAAAAGGCTATACGGCAAATCACAAAAAAAAAGATAGATGAAGTAGCACCACCTTCTGCTAAGGCAGAAAGGATGGTCAAACACATCAAGAAATCTTATTCCAAAGACGGCAAACTAACAGACAGAGAAAAGTCTATAGCATACGCTACTGCCTGGAAACATCACAACGAAGAAACAGAACATACTACTCATGCTAAAGATGTAGTTAAAGTAGGTAAAGACACAATTAAAATACCTAAGTCTGCAAAGAAAGATCTAGATAAAATATCCAAATCAAAAGATTCTAATTGGTGGAAACATCAAGACAAAGCAGGCTATATGGGAGAAACAAAAGAATATGATCCTACTCCTGGAGGTATGGAGTGGGGTACAGACAAAGGTGATGACTATTATAGAAAACTTACACCTGGGCAAGAGCCTAAAAGAAGAGATTTAAAAAATAAAAATACTACACCTAAACCTGTAAAGGTTCCTTTCAATCCTGCATATACAACAGAAGAATCTCAGGCAGAAAAATCTAAGAAAGAGTATCCTATTAACAATGAAAAAGAAACATTTGATAAAGGAGATGAAGGACATTTTCTAACAGGTAAAGATGGTGACTGGTATATAGAAAGTCCAGATATAGATTATTTAGACAAAGAAGCAGAAAATTATTCATTTGATGACGCAGTAAAAGATGGCTTGTATGATGAGGATGAATTGGAATGGGAAGATTTCGATAACACACCTGGATTTGATAATGAAATAGATGTAACAGAGGCATTATCAGTACAGGGTCGTCTAAAGAGAAGATTTGCTGCTAGAAGAAATAAACAGAAACTGAAGGTAGCGAGACGTATTGCATTACGAAGAGGCTCTACACCAGATAGATTGAAAAAGAGAGCAACCCGTGGTGCAAGACTTCTGGTTTATAAAAGACTTCTTAGAGGAAGAGATAGAGCCGGACTACCTCCAGCGGAAAAGGCCCGCCTAGAAAGAATGATACAAAGATTCCAACCACTTGTTAGTCGTATATCTGTTAAACTATTACCTCAAATGAGAAAGAACGAAATTAAGCGTCTTATTGGTAGAGGTAAAGTAAAAGCAAAAACAAGTAAGAAGTTCAAACCAGCTAAGCCTATTAGTACTTCATCTAAAGCTACCAAGAAGTTTAAGATTAAGGCAACTAAAAAATATAAAGCACCTAAACCTAAGAAGTTTAAACCTAAGTTTGCATCTGGTGGTCCTACACTTAAGAAAGCATCAAGAGCATATAAGGCATTTAGTTATTCAGTATAAATACTGTTATGAACCACGGTATTATAATGGGTGGTGTGGTTGACTATTATTATGACTCAATCAAACGAGCACCCGGCGCTCATAAAATAGCAACACACCTTAGAAGAGAGGGCTGGAATGTTGAAGTTCTAGACTTTGTACAGTCATGGACACTAGACGAACTAAAAGAATTTTCAAGACAAAGAGTAACAAAAGACACAAAGTTCCTAGGACTTAGTGCTACATTTTCTATCCGTTTTAAAGTCCTATTTGAATTTGCTAAATGGTTCAAAGAGGAATATCCCGATATTCTAATCATAGGAGGCTCCCAGGCATTTCATAACTGCGAGGGACTGCCTTTAGATTATATGGTACATGGATACGGTGAACTGGCAATGAGTGCTATTCTTAAAGGCAATCCAATATATACAGAACATAAATGGCTCAATGGACATACATTTAGACGAGTAGATGCTACACACGATTATATGGCAGCTCGTATGAAGAACCTATCCACACACTATGAGGAAAGGGACTATATACAGCCACAGGAGGTCCTTACAGTAGAGTTTGGCCGAGGGTGTATATTTAACTGCCACTTCTGTACATTAACATATAGGAACATTAGAGACGATCACAGCAGGGCTGAGGACAATCTATACACAGAACTGCTGGAAAACTATGAGAAATGGGGCACTACAAACTACTCTATATCAGATGAGACAGTAAATGACTACACAGAAAAGATAGAAAGGTTCGCATCTGCCATCAGAAAACTACCCTTCAGACCCAATATGGCAGGGTATATAAGGGGAGATTTGCTCGTACATAAACACAAAGACTGGCAAGCAATCGACGATATAGGGTTAAATACACAGTTCTACGGCATAGAATCGTTCCACAGACCCTCTGCCAGGGCCGTTGGCAAGGGTATGGAAACAGGTAAACTACAGGATGGACTACTAGAATACAAGGACTACATGAAGTCTAGAGGGCATTTTCAGGCACATTTGAGCCTCATAGCGGGCCTACCACACGAAACATTGGACAGTCTGAGGGAGACTAAGGCATGGATACAGGAGAATTGGATAGGGCAGTCATCACAAATTATGCCCCTATGGATACCCGATCAAGTTAGACCCTATGAGGAACAAAGTAGGTTTGCCATGGACCCTGCTAAGTACGGGTTTCACAGAACAACAATGGCACAGAGTACTAATCAACTAGAATGGGAACCAGGTCCACAGGGTAGATTTGGGGGTTTGTTTAATGAAATACTTAGACGAGAACAAGAACAAGAAGGCAAGGTATTTTACAATACAGAAGAAAGTACATTCCAAGAAGAGATGTCTTTTATGAACTGGAAGAGTGATACTCTTAATCTATATCAAGTGTTAAATTATTTAGAACATGAATGGTATGTAGATGACGAACAGTTAGCAAAAGAACCTCCATTACCTTTCTCTTATCATAATTGGTTAATAGATCCTAAGTATAAGTGGGAAGATATGTCTAAGCCTAAACGGGATTTAGATATGCCTGAACAACTAGCATCTGAATTTATAACAGATTATAAAAAGAAAAAATTGGGACAGACTACTTGATTTGTATAAATACCAGTATAGAGAGTAAATATGGCATACGATAAGAAAAAATTAGACACTCTAGTTAGGCAAGGATTAATGCCTGCTCAACAACTCCCCATACTTCATAGGGCGTTAGGTAAGTTAAAGAGTGGCCAAACAGTATCACCATATGAAAGAGAAGCACTATCCAAATTAATGGATAAAGTTATGGGCTTTTCTTTAGGTGATGACATTTCTTATAATAGAGCTAAATTACATACACAAAGAACTAGATATCAAACCGAGGAGCAAAAAGTGGCAGAAGATAAAGAGAGCAAGGTCGTTGTTCACGATGGCACCGAGGACGAAGCAGAGGCTAAGAAGGACAAAAAAGTCAAGAAAAATGGCAAATCTGATTTCGCCGAGGCAGCTGGAAACAGACCTGCAGACAAAGAAACGGGTGATAAAGAATCACCTAAACAAGGCGGATCTGAGGAACCAGAAGTTGGTGAGTTATGTGGAGCACAAGATTCCAAACCTTCTATTAAAGAAGGCCTCATAGCAGACTTAGATTCAGAAGGCAAAAGACAGCGCATGACAAGAATCATGGGTAGAAGAGGTAAGGCATCAAAAGAAAAACTTGCCAAAGATCTACCAGCAGCTGTTAGAAAAGAGAAACAAAAAGCAGGATTGTCAGAAGACTTGGCTAAGTTCAATGAACTTTACAAAGAGAACTTAGACAGAGCATTGGCTAACAATAAAGTAGACAATGTCAGAGATATTCCTGAGAAAATTAAACAAGATCTTTTCAAACATGTTGAAGAAGCAACATACTCTAACAAGCAAATTAAAATGGCTAAGGGTATTGCTTTTGACAAGCGTTACAAAGGCGGTAACATGACAGGCGCTGCCAAGCAAATGGAAAAGATTAAGAAAGGATTGTCAGATCATCCTGATGTTAGCAACGCTCTCAGACAGGCTAACGAGGAAAAAATGGCAACACACGATCATGATGGCGATGGGAAAATAGAATCAGGTAAAGACGAATACATGGGTTCTAAAGACAAAGCTATTAAAAAGGCTATGGCAAAGAGAAAAGGTATTAAAGAAACTGTTCTTGATGTCATGTTAGGAGAAGGTGCTAAAGAAGATGCTATGCGTGATATGAAAAGAGACACAAAAGGCATGGCACCTGTAAAGAAAGATCCTAAGCCAGGTAAATCAAAACATGATGGTTCAGAGAACAAAGGACCTGCACATATTGTTGCACAACTTAGAGGAGTTCTTGATCAAGGTGACAAGCACGGTGGTGTTAAATTTAAAGACGGATCTACTCACAAGGTATCTGTAAATCACGCACATAAATTTTTAAATAAATATATGAGTGGGAAACCAGCAGACAAAATGAAAATGCAAGATCACGGACATGCATCACACGATAACTTTAAAAAACATTTAGACTAAGGAGAAAAAATATGTCAGGATGGGGAAGAAAAGATGATAAAACATCTACAGGCACAATTGCTCTTAGTGCAGCCGGTGCAGTAACAGGAACGGGAACAGCATTCACAACTGAAGCAGCTGTAGGCGATATCCTGACTGCTAATTCTATAGATTTTAGAATTACTGCTATTGCTTCTAATACTGCTTGCACAGTAGTAGACGCAGATACACCAGGTGCAACTATTACAGCAATTAGTGCTGGAGAAAACTTTACACTTAGCGAGAAGCCAAGTTATATGATCAAAGCCAATTCAGGGTCAAGAGTTACATCTGAGAAGGTGTATGGTGTTGACCAAACTGAAATGGGTGTTACTAATGGTCCTGCACACGCAGGCTGGGTAGCAGTTCATACTATTGGTTCAGGCGGAAGTGCTAGAAAACAATACGAAACTCTAGTAGCTCTATCCTCAGCAGCAGCCGGTACAATGGGTGACGCTGAAGATACTGAATTTGCAGACAGTTAAGGAGTAACAAATGGCAGACAGTAAACTATCAGAGTTGGCAGCAGCAACAGCAGCAGCGGCAGCAGATACAACATATTTGGTACAAAGTTCTACATCTAAAAAGATTACAGTAGCTAATCTATTTGGTAATGTGGCAACTCCTGTACAGTTTACTGACTCCATTCAAATAGGTGATCATAATACAATGACAGCAGTAGGCGCTATTAGCGTAGACTATAATGTTACATATATTAGTGATCCTTCAGCAGGCGGTACTTGTTCAATAGGTACAGGAACAGACGGCCAAATTAAAATAATTATTATGACTTCCAATAGTGGAGGCCACACAGTCCAGTTATCTGGAGCCAATGTAGCCAATACAATAAGTTTTGACGCAGCAGGGGAGAGCGCAACTTTATTATATGATACAGGATTATCCAAGTGGTACTTCATCGGAGGAAGCGCAACGGTATCCTGATAAATGACAGAATTAAATGATGATAACTTTTTGATCTTCGCTATTAAAAATTATGACAATCCCTCATGTACAGGGATGACAGAATTAGAAGATGATATAAAAAGGTTTAAGTATTTGAAACGCTTGTTCAATCGTTATGAAAAAACAGGTGAGCCAAACGAAAGACTTATTATCAATCATCTTATATTGTTATACAATGTATTTGGTAAAGCAGCAACAGAAATGTTGTTTTTTAAGTTAGAAGAAAAATATTGGTCAAACTTAAAAACTTACCTAGTATTTTTAAATCGTATGCCTTTAGAACAGGTATATACACAAGGAATACAAGTGAACAAGGGTGTTGATACACCTTTAAATGATGAATTAATTAAGATATTAAGGAAATACAACAATGAGTAGAGCGTTAGATGCAGTAGTAGGGATAAGGTTGTTAAAACTTTTATCTACTCCTATTGAAAAGTCAAAGGCTTTCCAGTTAGGTATCATTGACAAAAACGGAACCAAACTTAAGAATCCGTCTAATACTAACGAAAGAAACGCATACACATTATTGAATAGATTTGTATTTAAAATACAAAAAGCCTTAACTAGATCTTCTGATATGAATGCCAGAAGATTATTGTCATTTGCAGCAGCAATGGCTTTATTAAAAGAATATGATGAAACCGATGATGACTTAGATGTTGGCGTCTTGTTAGAATTATATATGCAGGACGAAGATGTTATAGCACAAGCTAAACTTCTGGAATCCAATGTGCTTTCATTTAAGAACTTTATAGACGAGGAAAATGGAGTTGGTGGAGGCGCTATTGCCGGATTAGGTGTAGGACCACAAGGGGAACCAGGAGTTGATCCTAGACTAATGCCAATGGCAAGAAGGAAGAAGAAGAAAAATGCCAACACAAAGTAAAATAGATAGAGAACTAGCAACCATTAAAGCCGATGTGGCAGCAATGGGACATCTATTTGAAAAACTCGATGACGCAATAGAAAAAATAGGAGACGCAAGTGCTAATATTAGTTCTATCCTCGCAGTTCACGAACAACGCATAGACCAAACGGAACAGTTAGTAACAGAGAGAAGACGAGAATCCATAGAGGCAGTAAAGGAAGTTCATAGTCGTATCTCAACAGCATCGAGAGAAAGAATGGAAGAGCACAAACAAGTCCAAGCAGAGATGAAGGTTTCAGAAGAAAAGATTTTATCAGCAATCAATGAGCTGAGAAAAGAAATTAATAAAGAACAACAACATCTAGAAGACAGAATAAACAAATTAGAGCAGTGGCGATGGATTCTAATGGGTGTCTTAGTAGGACTCTCCATTGTGGTTCCAAACATGAGTAAGATCATTGCCATGCTATCCTAGAATACCAAACGGTAAAATATAACTTGATTATTACTTAACATGGTCGTATAATTATGACTATGTTACACATTGATCTAAAATTTATCAATATGATATCTCACCGTTTTGACAGATTCAAACGGAAGGATGACTATCTATTTAATTTCCGTTGCCCTATCTGTGGCGACAGTAGTACCAAAAAGAATAAGGCTCGAGGGTATCTATATAAGAAAAAGAACGACATGTTCTACAAGTGCCATAACTGTGGTGCTGGCAAAACTTTTGGCGGATTATTAAAAGATACTGATCCTATGCTGCACAAAGAATATGTATTGGAAAGATACAAAGCAGGTGTAACAGCCCCTCGAGCCAACACCACACCAGACTTTAGTGGACAGTTCTCTAAACCAGACTTTGGCAACAACGAGAGATTGATAGATACTCTCATGGACAGAGTTGATAATTTAGAGGATAGCCACATGGCAGTGCAATACTGCAAGGGTAGAAAGATACCCAGAGAGAAATGGGATAGGCTCTATCACATAGACGACATTTCTAAGATACATCAGTTGGCTCCTAAATATAAAAATCGTATACAAACTACAGAGCCTCGTCTTGCTATCCCATTCTTCTCTAAACAAGGCAAACTTACAGGGTTGACACTTCGAGACTATGGAGACAATCCTTTAAGATATATTATGGTAAAAATAAATGAGGAAGCCCCTACTATTTTTGGTCTAGATTGTATAAGTAATGATACACCCGTAAAAATTGTTGAAGGTCCTTTGGACAGCCTGTTTTTGGATAATTGTATTGCAGCAGCAGGTTCTTCATTTAACAAAATAAAAGATATAGGTTTAGAAGATCCTATTATTATAGTGGATAATGAACCTAGAAATGAAGCAATTTGTAAGGTGTTACATAACAACATTAAAGATGGCCACCGTGTTGTAATATGGCCTGATGGAATAGATGATAAGGACATTAATGACATGGTAAAATCTAACCTAGATGTTGAGGAAATTATAAATTATAATACATTCCAAAATTTAGAGGCAGAATTAAAGTTTAGAAGCTGGAGAAAATGTTAATGAGTATTCAAGATCCTGTGAATGAGAGAGATATACACCAAAGAAATATACAAGATTTGCAATCTCAACTTCATGAAGCCTATAAAAGAATTACAGATCTCAATAAAGAAGTAACAGAATTAAAACAAAGGATTAAAGATGGCAAAAGCTCAACACCACGGGATCACGGTTGATCTCGACAGGGATCAATTATTTGATTCCTTAGGACTACAAAGGTTAAAAGAGTCCTACATGAAAGAGGAGGAAGTTTCTCCTCAGGAAAGATTTGCTTATGTAAGTTCTACATTTGCATCTAATCCAGAACATGCACAAAGATTATATGAATATAGTAGTAAGCATTGGCTTTCCTATTCTACTCCTATTCTATCTTATGGTAGGAGTAAAAGAGGTATGCCAATTTCTTGTTTTTTAAATTTTATAGATGATACAGCGGAGGGTTTAGTTGAAAATCTTAGTGAAACTAATTGGCTTTCTATGCTTGGTGGTGGTGTCGGCATTGGCTTTGGAATCAGGTCATCAGATGATAAGTCTACTGGGGTTATGCCTCATCTTAAGACTTATGATTCGTCCTGCCTCGCTTATCGCCAAGGGCGTACTAGACGTGGTAGTTATGCTACTTATCTTGACATATCTCATCCAGATGTTTTAATGTTTCTTGAGATGAGAAAGCCTACAGGCGATCCTAATATGAGGTGCCTGAACTTACACCATGGCATAAACATTACAGATAATTTTATGCAAATTATAGAAAGATGTATGCAAGATCCTGAGGCAGATGATGGATGGAATTTAGTAGATCCTAACTCAGGACTAATTAAAGAAACAGTATCGGCAAAAAACTTATGGCAAAAGATACTAGAACTTAGAATGGAAACAGGGGAACCTTATATTCATTATATCGATACAAGTAATCGTGAAATGAAAGACTTCCAAAAAGATCTAGGATTAAGAATTAATCAAAGTAATCTTTGCTCTGAAATTATTTTGCCTACGAACGAAGAAAGAACAGCGGTATGTTGTCTATCCTCTGTAAATTTAGAGTATTATGATGCCTGGAGTAGACAACCACAATTTTTAAGAGATGTAGCAGAAATGTTAGATAATGTATTATCATTTTTTATTGAGAATGCACCTGACATGGTATCAAGGGCTAAGTTCTCAGCACAGCGTGAAAGGAGTATAGGGGTAGGAGCCTTAGGGTTTCATGCCTATCTTCAGAAGAACAATCTTGCTTGGGAAAGTAACGAAGCCAAAGGTGCTAATCTTAGAATATTCAGACACATAAGGAGTAAATTAGATGAAGCGAACTTATCGCTTGGAAAGGAGAGAGGAGAGGCTCCAGATGCTGCAGGGACGGGCTACCGTTTTTCTCATCTTATGGCTATTGCTCCTAACGCTTCCAGTAGTATTATTATGGGTAACACTTCTCCTAGTATTGAGCCTTGGAGAGCTAATGCTTACCGCCAGGATACCTTATCTGGAGCCTATCTTAACAAGAATAAGTATTTGGATACAATCATTAAAAACTATTGTGAGAAACATCCTAGAACAAATTATGATGAGGTTTGGTCCTCGATCATAAGTAATGATGGTTCTGTTCAACACTTAACTCAACTCACAGAAGAAGAGAAAAATATATTTAAAACATCTATGGAAATAGATCAAAGGTGGTTGATTGAACATGCAGCAGATAGACAGATGTATGTAGATCAAGCACAGAGTTTGAATCTATTTTTTAGGCCAGATGTAAATATTGCATACCTACATGCTGTACACTTCCTAGCTTGGAAGTCAGGTGTTAAGACATTATATTATTGTCGTTCAGAGAAACTAGGTAAAGCAGATAAAGTTAGCAAGCGTATTGAAAGAGAAATTATACAAGAATTAGATATGGCTCAAATAGCAGATGGAGAATGTTTAGCATGCGAAGGTTAAGTGAAGATATACAGAGCTTTTATCCTATAAAATGGCCTTTTGAACAGATCGTAGAAAAATTACCAGACGAAGGAAAACTATTAGAAATAGGACCATACTTAGGTAAATCCACAGTAACATGGGCAGAAGAGTTTGAAAAGGCTGGCAAGAACTGGACTATTCATACAATAGATTTGTTCATGGGAGTAACTAAGATAGGCAGGCCAGATAATGCTTCTGAAGAACTTACAAAACACTTAGACTCTTTGCTAATTAGTGAAGAGGAACACTTGCCAACATTTTTAGAAAATATCCAAGGATGGGAGAATATAACTTATGAAAAGAACTTTTTTACAGAAGATTATGACACAGGTGGAGAGATCTATAATGTCGTATGGTATGATGGATTACATGATTATGAACATGTTAGCGAGTTCTTGCGATGGTACGAAAAGAACTATGCCATCAGAAACAAAAAACTTAAAGGATACAATAGAACACAATTAATAGTAGATTGTTATGATGATCTTCATCCTGGCACGATTAAAGCATGTAATGAATTCCCCGAAAAGGGAACAATAAATTGGACCTATCCTAGAGAAATATTAAGTCCTAGTGAAGGCAAAAAAATAATATGGATTTAGTAGATCCAGCAGGAGTTCCTACAGAAGGAACCATTGGTGTAGTAGTATCAGGAGGATTAGATAGTTCTATTCTTTGGCATATAGTTTATGGTATATGTTTAGAGAGAGGACAAAAATGTATTCCTTTTACTGTACCTAAGAACGATGGTGCTCTAAGTTATGCTACTAGAATGTTAGACTGGAGTTGGCAACGATACGGAGGCAAAAGAAAACATCCGTGGGTTGTAAATGCTGAGGGTGTGGATTGGAATAGAGAGTTTTATCAAGGAGAAGAAGTGGCACAACAATTACATGGAGGTATAGTCGAAATATTTACAAAAGGATATGCCAATTATGTCTTTACAGGTGTTAATGCTTATCCTCCTAATCATGAAACATTATGTGATTATCATGTTCCTGGTCCTAGAAACTTAGCAAGAGATAGTGACTTCATATGGAATGATAAACCTGCCAGTCATTGGATATTGCAACCTTTTGCAGATATGACTAAAGCAGATTTAATAATACTTGCTAGGGAGTTAGGTATCCTACAGGAAATATCAGAGTTCTCACATAGTTGCGTCGAGAACATCAGAGGCAGGTGTAATGAATGTTTCTGGTGTAACGAAAGAGCTTGGGGTTTTGATAAAGCAGGCTTAGTAGATATAGGCACAAACTAATGAGGGTGGCCAGTAAGGATATTAATGGCTTTGATATGCCTGCTAAAATGTATGCAGTAGCAGATTGGCCTGACGAAGGAATATTATTAGAAATAGGAACATTACAAGGCAAATCAGCAGTAGCATTTGCTGAGGCTTTTGAGGAGTGTGGTAAGCAATGGGAAATCTATACAGTAGATGCTTATGATACAATTACATGGAAAAGGCCAGAGCCTATAACAAGACCAACATGGGATGCTTGGTTGGCAAATAGACATTTAGGATTAAAAGGAGATGTACAGGAGAGAGTAGTAAGACAAAATATTAAAGGCTGGCCTAATATATATCAAATTAAACAAAGGTTCAACAAAGACTTTAGTATAAATAAAGAGCCGACAGCATTATTCTATGACGCAGATCATGAATACGAGCCTGTCCGCCTTGCCTTAGAGATGTACTCTCACTTAAAATATATTATTGTTGACGATTATCACAAAACTATTTTTCCTGGAACTGTCCAGGCTGTTGATGAACATGTCAAAGAACATAACAAGAAAGTAGAAATACTATTTAGAACACACGAAGGCGGTGTAGCCGTCATCACAACAAAAGAGGAATAAAATGGTGGCAAAACTTAAACTAACAGACGAAAGGAACTATTTTAAACCATTCTCATATCCATGGGCGTATGAGGCATGGCTAAAACACGAACAATCTCATTGGTTACATACAGAAGTACCTATGGCAGATGATGTAAAAGATTGGAAAGCTAAACTCACAGATCCTGAACAAGCATTTCTAACAAACATATTTAGATTCTTTGTACAAGGAGATATTGATGTGGCAGGTGGTTATGTAAATAACTATCTACCTTACTTTCCACAACCAGAAGTTCGTATGATGTTATCAGGGTTTGCTGCTAGAGAGGCATTGCATGTTGCTGCCTATGCACACTTAATAGAAACATTAGGAATGCCAGAGTCTACATATAGTGAGTTCTTAGAGTATCAATCTATGGTTGAGAAACATGAATACTTTATGGAACTATCTAATGCTAACGGAACACCAGAGTCTGTAGCTACAAACATTGCTGCCTTTTCAGCATTTACAGAAGGCATGCAGTTATTCTCATCTTTTATTATGCTATTGAACTTTCCTCGTCATGGCAAGATGAAAGGCATGGGACAGATTATTACATGGTCTATCGTTGATGAGACAATGCACGCAGAGTCTATGATACAACTATTTAAAACTTATGTAAGAGAGAACAGAGGCCTTTGGAACGACAAAATTAAGAAAGACATATATGATATTGCAGAGAAGATGGTAGAGCTAGAAGAGAAGTTTATTGATGTATGTTTTGCAATGGGTCCAATGGAAAACTTAACACCTGAAGATGTTAAAAGATATATTAGATATATAGCAGACAGGAGATTAATTGCTATGGGTATGAAAGGCATTTTTAAAGTGAAAAGAAATCCTTTGTTGTGGGTAGAAGAGATGATTAATGCTCCTACTCATACAAACTTTTTTGAGAATAGAGCTACAGACTATGCTAGAGGAGCATTAAAAGGCGACTGGAATGATGTGTGGGGTGTAGCTAGTGTCTAGAATTTATATAGAATGTGTGAAATGTGAAGGGACGGCTCATGTTGAACATGAGCAGGAACACTCGTTCTATGAAATTAAATTTTGTCCCTTCTGTGGTGAAGAACTAGAACTAGAAGAGGAGTTTAAATTAGACGATGACTTTGAACAAGAGTACCAAGCTAACAATTAAAGATATTGGAGGCGTAATAGCAAAAGAAGATGAGCGATATACAGTTAAGGACAATACTCATCTTAAAAACTTAGTCCTTAGCAGTACATTTTTATTTGCTAATAAAGAAACATCAGGACATAGGCATGTAGGCCAAGAAGAGATATATTTCTTTATAGAAGGCAAAGGTGAAATGACAATAAATCATAAGAGGTTTCCTGTAGAAAAAGGAGATGTTATTCTTATCGAGGATGGAGACTTTCACCAAGTACATAATACAGGACATTTAGGATTATACTTTGTCTGTGTATTTGACGGGAGTAGAGATCATTAATATTATACAAAAAACAGCGCTTATTATATCAGCAATTACTGGTTTCATTTTATTATTATCAGTAATCCCAGAGTCAGATCCTTGTAAGGGTCCAAAGGATTACAGTAAATTTTGCATAAGATATGGACGATAAAAAACTAGACAAGTGGATTAAAGAAAATCCTATGAAAGCAAATGCTATATTTCCTTCGCTGGTTGTGTTGGGTGCAGTTACAATACAGGCATTTCTCATATTTCTAATTGATTGGTTCCTGTATATACACTCTTTTTAGCCATATAAATACAGTATGGCACGGAAAAAGAAAGAACCTAAGAAGCATAGAGTATATTGTACTTATTTCCCAGACGGAAGGTATTATATAGGGTACTCATGCAAGACGGATAAACAGTTCGAGAAGTACTTTGGTAGCTCAACCATAGTTAAGGAGTCAGTAGACGAATTAAGGAAAGAAGTTATAGCAGAGTACAAAACTAGAGCACCTGCAAAGATGCAGGAGTTTTTATTACAATGGCAACAACGACATGATGATGCCTGTGTGAACGATATGTTACATGTAAGAATTAGATCTAGTTTCCTAAAAGATTTCGAACCCATTAAATGGAGGCCAAATGTTTAGACAGAGTAATTTATCATTTATAATAATGACGCTATTCTCAGCGTTGGCAGTATCAGCAGTAGCTGCATACTTTTCTATTGTAGGACTTATAGCAATATTTTCTGCTCTGCCTATGTCCATACTTGCAATGGGTGTGGTATTGGAGATAGCAAAATTAGTTACAGCATCATGGGTATATCAGTATTGGGAACGAATACAGTTCATGATGAAGACATACATGATATTAGCAGTAGTCGTTCTATCCTTAATCACATCTATAGGTATATTTGGATTCCTAAGTAAAGCACACATGGACCAAGCAGCAAGTGCTGGAGATGCTGGTGCTGAGGTTACTAGAATAGAGCAGTTAGTAGAAAGAGAACGAGGTAAAATAGAATCTTTAGAAGAAAGAATAGCTAGAATAGATAATGGTGGTACTTTAGATGTTACTGATTCTATACAACAACAGGAAGAGATTAGAGATACAGCATGGGAAAGAATACAGGGAGACATAGACTACGCCGAGGAACAAATTGATAAGATTAGAACCTCTTTAGAGTCAGATTTGGCAATAGAACAGTCAAAACTTGACGGTTTAGACGCTATAGTAGCATCTTATACGACCCAAGGTACTACTGGAAATGCCTTTAGTCGTACAGATAATGTGGCAAAAGGATTAGAAGTTAGGGAAAGTCAGAAGGCAGAAAGAGATGCTATAGATCTTAAGATGAAAGAGTTACGAGATTATTCAGAGGCACAAATTGCCGGTTATCGTAACCAGATATCTCAATATAGAGCAGATACACAAACAACAATAGATAATGCCAACGAGGAAATAAACAGACTAAGGGACAATGAAAGTAATGCACAAGTAGGAAGAGACGAACAAATAGATTCCTTACAAGCACAAATAGATGATATATTCATAAGAATATCAGATTATAACGAGGAACTATTTGAGAAAAGATCTATTGTTAGACAACTGGACAATGAGGTAGGACCAGTTAAATATATAGCACAACTATTATATGGCCAGTCTGGTACAGCAGCGGTTGATTCTGCGGTACAAATTGTTATAATGCTACTTATATTTGTATTTGATCCTTTGGCGATTATATTAGTTATAGCAGCTAATTTAAGTTTTAAGGAGAGACGAGGTGGTAGGATTACAGCAATGGCTGCACCAGAAGTAGACTTTGTTGAAGAACTAACACCAGCAGATAAACCAGATGAAGGTACATGGGCTGCACAAACATCAGCTCCTATACCAGACTTTAGTTTAAATGATACAGCATCAGTGCAGGAGAATGTACATATTGATATGGAACTACCACCTGATGGTACTATGACTAAAGATATGCTGGAACCCAAGGAGTTAAATACTTGGGTAGCTGACAAATATGGAAAAGAGTCTGGGACAGATCCTAAAAAGGAACCCAGTTTACAATGGTTAATAGATAAAAAGAAGAGGAAAGAATAATGCCTAATGTTATAGAATTTCACCCAGAAAGAAACAACGACGATTGGAGAAACAATGTACTTCAATTGTTAAAGACAGGCAATGCCAAGTTTCACTTTCAGAAAGTGGATGGCAGTCTAAGAGATATGTTTTGCACACTACAACCTAGTGCGCTACCAGAAGATTTTAATACTGAGCTTACTAATCAATCTAAGCCAGGTATTCTAACTGTATGGGATATTGAAAAGAATGCTTGGAGATCAATGAAATTTGATACTGTAATTCAGTTTAAATTTTTAGGTCCTCAGGGAGAAGAGCCTGTAAAAGAGTCAAATTTCATACAAAGATAATACCTTTTGGTCCTATTGATTCTTGACCTTTACTTCCTTCGGTCTTATAATTAGTACTATGAAACTAATGGAGAAAGACCTATCATGGCAAAGAAAAAACATAGTCCGTACATGCTTACGGAACCTAATTGGGCTGCATTCAGCCTAGCGGAGACAGTAGAACAAAAGGAAGAGGCTTGGAAAAAGTCTCGATACTTTATTCATGCTGAAATAAACAGTAAAGAATGTTACAAGTCCTTTCGTAATTGGATTAAGAAAGGCTCCACATGGACTAAGGAAGAAAAGGATATTGTGTTAGGATGTCCTGACTATTGTTTCCTATCCATATCGGAGTACACTTGGTTCTGGGAAAAGACAGGCTGGATGCTCCCTGCACAAGAGCTATACATCTATAATAAGTTTGATTACTTCAAACAAAAGTCTGAGGAAAAGGCAGCAGAGAAAGCACAAGCAGCAGAACAAAAGAAAAATGTTGTAAAGCCTATCAGACGAGAGTTAGACATTATGATCAATGCTGTTGATGAAAGCATTGACAATCTAATGTCAGGCAAGAAGGCTGGTACTCCTGTACAACTGACAACAACTTGTAAACTAAACAAGGAAGAGTCTAATTCTGTATATGAGGAGTATGCTAATATTCTAGATGAGTTTAAGGAATGCCAGCGTGTCCGTAAGAACAGAAATAGATCTGATTGGGACGATCAATTGGTGGAAGGTTATAGTCATGTGAACAAACCTAACATGGACAAACTTGTCCTGTGGTTAGATGAGTTCCTACAGATTATGATTTCACAACAACAGCGTAAGACACCTGTAAGGCGTAAGAAACCTCAAGACCCACGCAAGATAGTAGCACGATTGAGGTATTTACAAGCAGATAAGGACTTAAACATAGCATCTGCTAACCCTGTAGACATCTTAGGTAGTACCGAGGTGTGGGTATATGATACTAAACGCCGTAGACTAGGGCTATACATGTCTAAGAACCCTGGTGGTTTACATGTTAAAGGAACAAGTATTACAGGTTATGATGAGAGTATGTCCTATGAGAAGACTCTGCGTAAGCCTGAGGAACAACTTGCACTTATCACTAAGAAATCTAAAAAGGCACTACATGAAGTGGTTGGTAAAATACGAGGTAAACAAATGAAAGTTAAGACTCGTATCAATCCTAACATGCTATTGTTAAAGGTACAGTAATGATTGTCGTTGATTATAACCAAACTGCCATTGGTTCGTTTATGGCAGAAGTTCGAGGACGCTCTGATGTAGAAGTCAGCATACCTTTACTTAGACACATGATTGTTAATACTATACGATCTTACAAAGCAAAGTGGGGCAATGACTATGGTGACTTGGTTATTGCTTGTGATAACAGACACTATTGGAGGAGAGACTTCTATCCATACTACAAAGCAGGTAGGAAGGCTACCCGTGAGGCAAGTGGTATGGATTGGGGATTGATCTTTGACTCACTAAACATGGTTAGAGATGAACTAGCAGAAGTATTTCCTTATCCTGTTATTGATATCGACGGTGCAGAGGCAGACGATGTTATTGGTACATTGGCAGAGTATAGCCAAACAATAGGAGAGCCTGGTCCTTTGTTCGAGGATGAGATTACACCAGAGCCTTTTCTAATTGTATCAGGCGATCACGACTTTAAACAATTACAGAAGTTTAGCAATGTAAAACAATGGGCACCTGCACAAAAGAAGTGGGTTAAGTTACAGGAAACACCTGAACAATATCTCATGGAACATATTATTACAGGAGATAAAGGCGACGGCATACCTAATATGCTATCACCTGATGATGTATTTGTTAGTGGACAAAGACAAAAGCCTATTCGTAAAGTATTGTTAGCAGAATGGAAGTTACAAAAGCCTGAGGAATTTGTTACAAGTGAGATAGCTGAAGGCTGGAACCGTAATCGTATGCTAATTGATCTCACCAAAACACCAGAAGACATCAAAGAAAGTATTATACATAGTTATACATCACAAACAAATAAGGACAAAACAGCCTTATATGATTACTTCGTGAAACATGACATGAAAAGAATGATAGAAAGTATAGAGGATTTTTAATGGAACCTACAAAATTTAGACAAGTAAATGAAGGCCTTGATTGGGTATTTGAAGCACCCAAGAAAGAACAAGTGGACAGACTTAAAGCTCTGGCAAGTAAGAATCAGACTATTGTGCCATTTGTAAGATGGGGTGTTGGAGCTGAGAAAGTAGAGTGGGGACTGCCTCAAGGTATGCCTGAAACTACAAAGATAAAAGATGATATACCTGATGGTATGAGTGAATCTACTCTTACTATTGAATTTAGAAGGATTAAATCTTTTACAGATCCTACATCTAACATGCACAATCTTCCTGACTGGAAGCGTGAGATGAATTGGATGTCTATTCTAGAAGGTGTACATCATAAGGAAGCAGAACTTATTACATCTATTAAGGACGGCGAACTTCTAAAATTGTATCCTAAACTAGAAGCTATATTGCCTGACTTAGGCATTACAGACTGGAACAAGACAAAGAAAAAGGCTCGTCGAAAGAAGAGTGCCAAGTAAATATTGGAATTACAGCAGATTAAGATCAGTACATTTAGAAGTTTCAACACTATGTAATTCTATCTGTCCTTGGTGTCCTAGATACGACAACTTCTCTCCCAATCTAAATCCTAATATCGTTGAAGGTGCTTACACATTAGAACGATTTAAGGAACATTTCTCTATTGATTTTATACAACAAATAAGATACTGGACGCTGGCAGGAGACTATGGCGATCCTTGTACTGCTCCTGAACTATTACAAATCCTTAATCACATAGACATGTGCAATCCTAGTAGTGCAATAAAGATACACACTAATGGAGGTATGAAACAGCCTCAATTCTGGAGAGACTTAGGCATGTTGTTTAAAAAGAACAAAGACAGATTAGTTATATTTTCTGTCGATGGTTTACAAACTAATGACATTTATAGAAGGAATGTAAAGTGGGATAAAGTGTTGAGTAACATGACAACATATAGTAATACAGGTGCAAGAGGAGAATGGGATTACCTACAGTTCAAACACAATGAACATGAGCAAGAAGATGCTAAGAAGTTAGCAGAAACATTAGGTTTTAAAATAGTATTCAAAAGGCCTAATGGTTTTGAGGGAGGTCCTATGCCTGCTCGTGATAAGGATTACAATGTAAAATATGAGATATATCCTCAGGAAGATAATCCTATTAAACCTATTGATGATAGAGTTAAGAACTGGATAGATACATTAGACATAACAGAAACTTATAGTGTATATAACAAAAGGGACACTAAGGTTAAATGTATGGCTAATCATAGCTTTGGTGCAGGGTATGAGGTTAGAATAAACTATGACGGTACAGTCTGGCCTTGCAGTTTCTTTGGACATCTAAGTCGTAAGCATTTGGAGAATAGATATGTAAGTAAGCCTCATCAAATGCAAATGAATGATATATTTAAGAATATAGACAACAATCTAAACAATAAGAGCCTAGAAGAGATATTGAATAGTGATCCTTTTAAAGAAGTATACGAGGGCTGGGAAGATAATAAAATTATGTTATGTTCAGACTCGTGTGGACATAGAAGAACAATGGATGATATCTATAAAAGAGACTCTGGATCAGGCTTATAAGGATCGTAGAACCTGCCCCATTGATATCCTTCAGGCAATGGTTCAGTAACAGGAATTGTAGTAGTCACACCTTCAGGCGATACACACCAACGACGCTTAACCTTAAAGTTAGAAGCATAGGACATTTTTATACGAGTGTCTTTACTATGTTGTCTGCCATACATAGGATTATTCTCACCACCTCTTGTGCCTGTCATTGTTTTAGATACTTTCTCTCTAAACTCAGGACCTCTACCATTCTTAACAGCAGGATGATTGTCGCCTAGTTTTGCTTGTCTTATTCTTTCTAGTCCTTCAGGTGTGTGGTGTTTGGTTCTCTCTCGTGCTGTGTCGTTAGCAATAGGTAAACCTAAGTGCAGTGCATGCTCTCTTATTTGTTCAATAGTAGAGAACCTTCTAATCAATTCACGAGGCTTAGGAACATCTTGTACATGATTGTTATCGACGATATATAATTCGCCTTTGTGATTAAATAGAAAGAATAACGAAGCTTTGGACATTAGTAATCTAACTCTACACCTACTAGACGAGATGTTTCTTTTTGGTTTTCAATAACAGATCTAAAATATATTCTTTTACCTTCAGGTTTTTGTTGTGTTTCTACCTTCACACGAATCTGTAATATAGGTAATGCAACAGTATTAGGACCCTCGTGCATGTTAATTACATGTCTAGGTACTTGCGCTTCACCTGAGTCTGAATAGTAATTCTTATCTTCTATACTAAAATAATCATATTCCATTATAGCAGCTTCTAATAAATTATAGTCTTTATATGTAGGAGTACCAGAGTCTAACAACATTAACTGTGGTATCTCTCCAGCATCCTTTTGTGCGTGATATCTAACGGCAGCAGCAAATCTTTTCTTTTGTGCGTCGTCCCATTTTACGATATTTCCTCTGCCCCATTTATTATATCCTTGTTGATATGCTAACAACATTGCCTCGCCTATCATTTGTGGTTTTCCAGGCTCATTATTAATTAAGTTTTTATATTGTCTTTCTATTGCAGTAAGACTGACACCATAGAACTCTTTCATTAGTTCTTTCAATGTTTCAAATTTGTTACCGCCTCTCTGCCCAAACTGTCCAACACCTCCTGCCTTTACAGATATCTCCAAGGATACTTTTTTATCGTTACCAGTAAAATCTGTGAAGGATACATCTATATCTTTCTTTGTACCTGTTTGATCCTCGAGTCCTTGTGCTGATACAGTTATGATATCTCGCCTACCATTTTCATAAAAGAGCTTGTCCCATTCTTTTACAAACTGTGAATTGGCATAATTGACAGCAGCAGTATATAAACCATCCATCTTTGTAAATCTAACTCTAGTATCTAGGAATGCTTTCATATCTGCTGATTTCAATCCTACTCTATATACTATTTTATCTGGATCTAATTTTGTGCCATCTTGCGCTGGTGCATTAGGAGATTCAAATGTGTCTATTTCAAACTCATTAACATTATTATACTTACCTAATTTCTTTATAACATTCTCTACATCATTTCTTGTTACAGTCATGTTAGGTTTCTCTTTCATAAACCTAGCAACAAGTGCTGCACTTTGTATTCCTTCTGCTACATCTCCACGGTTATATTCTGTCTTACCGTCTTTAAATTCTGCTGACTTATATAATCTTTTGATATTTAATTTGTCTGGATTGTTCTTTTCTATTCCTGTTTTATCTTCAAACTTATCCCATTTAGCCTTTAAAGTAGCACTCATATCTAATTTTATATGTATTCTAGTGCCACCTGTTAGAAACTTATTTAATAGAGCTACATCTGTGGTGTCAGGTATTTTAGTGAGTGTGGCTTTAGCAGTAGTAGAAGAGGCTACACAAAACTCTGTGATTGCTGCAGTACCATCAACAGATTTGCCGTCAAAAGATATATCAAACTCTTCGCCAGCCTTATATTTGTGATAAAATACAACTTGTCTTGAGTCATATTTTAATATCTCTGCTGCTGTTAAATGTGCCATATATTCTCCTATTTGTCCTTAGTATGATATCTGGTTAAGTAAATGTCAACCTAAATATAAAGTATTTATAAATAAGAGTAGGACTTATATTATAAGGAGACAACATGAGTAAGTTTAATAAATTGCTAGACGCTAAGTTTACACCACCCAAAAGGTGGCAACTTGACTCTAGTTTGATCTTTGATAGTGATAAACTGTCCGAGAACGACAAAAAAGTCCTTAAGAAAGTTAAGGCAAAAGTAACAAAAGCAGGTAAAATTACAGCACCTAAAGGTTTCAAAACAGATCTAGCATCTGTGCCTAGATTAGCCTGGAGTTTTATTGCACCATTTGATATCGCTAGATCAGCAGTTATCCACGACGAACTATATTCTAAAATTAGAGAGTATCGTGAAGCTAACGGCTATCATGTAGGATCAGGTGGCAAATCAGAGACTAAAGAGTCTAAAAAGGTTTCTAAACAAGCCAAAGAAGTGGCTGATAGAATTTTCCTTGAGGCAATGTTGGAATCAGATCCTCCTATTGCTAAATGGAAAGCATACGCTTCATATTATTCTGTCGTATTGTTTGGCAGATGGAGCATCATACCACGGGAAACCGATTAATAACCAAAAGGGAGGCATTATGGTAGATTATATTAAAGATCGCTTAAGCGAGAGAACATCATGGGATGGAGCAACCATCATTGGTGTATCATTACTAATACTATTGGCAGCACCTATTGTTAAATTACTGGCATGGCCAGCATTGGCATACGGTATTTGGACTTTAGCAAAGCCTGAATAAGCCCCTATATTTAGCACATTTGGTCCACAAACAGGACCATTTGTGCTTGACTTTTGGTTACCATGAGTGCATAATTATACATAATATAGAAAGTGAGGTAATATGACACAATATATGGAAACTGTCCGACAACAAAGAATAAGGCTAGAAGCTGAGAAATGGGCCAATACGCCTAAATCATTACACACGCATAAACTCAAATCTATGTGGTACGATGATAGGCCACAGGATACTGATGCAAGTCATGTAACAGATATTCATTACAACGATGATCGTGTTGAAAGGACAATCCTGGCAACAGGTGAGAAAGTGGTACTAAATACTAAACATCAAAAAACAGGCGAGGAGCTTATCTATGAGTATGAGAGATGTAACCCGAAAGCCTACTAGGGCGTCAACAGATTTTATTGCAGAGTCCATTAGGAGATTAGATTCTTCTGAACTTGCAAAACTTGTGACTAAATTGTGTGAAGACAATATGGGTAGCAAATTACAGACAGCCCTTAGTTACGAAAACTTAGACAAACAGTTTAGAAATCAGGAGCAGTAATGTTAGCCACCAACTGTATAGAGGTTACAGGGGGGTTTGCAGCACA
>Ga0160423_10000959_pt1 | contig 24082 bp, 14 predicted proteins | sample CRUFie14St8metaG_FD_108191 | JGI IMG/M metagenome (GOLD analysis project Ga0160423, IMG submission 108191) | Marine microbial communities from the Costa Rica Dome - CRUD Field 142mm St8 metaG | ecosystem: Environmental > Aquatic > Marine > Oceanic > Photic zone | place: Costa Rica: the Eastern...
AATGATGTCGCAGAGAACGAGTCCGGGAAAAGACCCCTCCCCGTCGTTCTCAATGAGCAGACCGCCAAGCCTCATCCAAACAGCTTCGCGATAGGGATTCCCCCGTCAGTAATTGGAACAGGACGATTTCCGTCGGTGAGTTCGTGGGCTGGATTGATACCGAGGGCGGCGTGGATAGTAGCGTGGTAGTCGGCTAGCGGAACGGGATTCTCGACGATCTTTTCGCTGAGTTCATCGGTGACTCCGTAGGCTCCGAGGTGGTTTAGGCCACCCCCGGCAAGAAGGAGGCTGAAACAACTCCCCTGGTGCCCGCGGCCGCCCCGACCGTCGTAGCCAGCAGGACGACCGAACTCGGTGCCGAGCGCAATGAGAGTCTTCTCTAGCAGCCCCTTCGCCTCAAGATCCCTCATCAATGCGGAAAGGGCGACGTCGAGTTCCTGAATTAAGAGATGCTGATTTTGCTGGCCTTCATTGTGGGTATCCCAGCCTGTGCCGTTCATGAAGTTCAGGTTGTGAGAGACCTCGATGAATCGCACTCCGGACTCTACGAGACGGCGGGCGAGGAGGCAGCGCTGACCGAATTCGTTTCCATAGTCATTGCGTAGATTGTTCGATTCGTCCGAAAGGTCGAAGCGACGCATGAAGTCGGGGCCGGCGAGTCGGAGGGCCTCTTTCTGGGAATCTCGGTAGAGGGCGAGAGAGGAATTCTCTGGCACACGTTCCATGAGAGGGTCGAGCAGATTTCGGCGACGATCGGCCCTGGCATCAGTCACTCCGTCGGGACGGGAGAAACCAGCTGGCCCGCTCTCGGTGTCGGTGAGGTAGACAAAATTGCCCTTCGCGCCGAGAAACCCCGGGCCACGGCTGACATTGGGATAACCGATCAACATGTAGGCAGGCACCTCGTTACTGGCTGCCCCTCGGACACTTCCAATGATAGATCCGATTGATGGATAGGTGATACTCCCTGAGGTGGGGCGACCGGTATGGACGAGGTTTGTGGCGGTAGCGTGCTCGTCGATTGCGTCGTGATTGACGGTGCGGATGACGGTTAGTTGCTCTGCGAGGTCGCCCAAGCGGGGGAGGTGTTCACAGAATTCGACACCCGAAACTGCCGTGGGAATCTTGTCATACTCAGATCCGGACTTCTTCGGATTCGCCTTCGAATCTCCTTTTCGCTTTGGGTCGAAGGTGTCTATCTGTGCCATTCCTCCGCCGAGCCAGATAAAAATGCAGTGCTCCGCTTTGCCTTTAGGATGATTGACAAGATTTGCAGAAGCGAGCGAAGGGGCAGAAACACCTGCTGCGAGTAGCGCACTTTTTTGGAGAAATTCACGGCGGTTGGTTCTCATGATTGCGGGCAGTCGTTTAGGGGATCAGTTTTCAATAGGAAGGAGCGCGAATGTGCTTTGCTTCTGCGAATGAGAAAGGATGTTCACGAGCTCTCTCATTCCGAATTCGTGATTTGTCATCATTATTTCTTAGGTGCTGATTAGGGAGTATAAATCCATTCAGGTGCATTTAACAGGGCCCAGATCGCGTCCTCCATACGGAGACGCCAGTCTTCATTGAGGGCAAGGGTGGGGGGCGCGCCGGCGCGCGCCTCGGCCTCTTTTTCGAGAGCGAGTTCGTTAGCGGCAGGGTCGAGGTGGTTAGACCAGCTCACATAGCGGATTGGTTCGCGCGGAGTGTTCGGCTCTATGCTGCGTTCCGAGGGCGCTACAATGCGATCCTCATAATTTGGGGAAAGGAGAGCGAGAAAGCGATCCTGCTCCGCCTGCGAAGGCTGCCGGGTGAGGAGTCGGAGGAAAAGGCGATCGACCAGTTGCTCGACCGGTTGATTTTCGAGAGCTAACTGGGTGAGCCCATGCTCATCGCTTAGACGGGAAAGCCAGACGCCCATGGTGCCGTTTGCTAGGATAGCTGGCTGAAGCAAATTAGGATCGGTATCTCTGATGCTGACAGGGTCCTGTCTTGCGCTGCGCCAGCCAAAGGTCTCCATGATGCTGACGACTGCCTGAATCCGCGGAAGAGAAAGGCTGGGACGATCGCGTTCGTTTGAGGTTGATGCCAGCATCCAGGCGCGCCTTGGTTTACCTAAGGAAATGGATTGGTTCAGGGTCCGTCCGCTATCGATATCGAGGCTGACTTCCTCAAGATTAAAAGGCGCTCCTGTCGCGCTGAAGAGCGAGTCTACGATCTGTTCTGCCTCAAGTCTGCGCGGAGCGGGAGCAATGAAGAGTGGGCTCGGCTTATCCAAGGTCAGATCAGTGGCCCGTTGGTAGGCATGTGAATTGAGAATGAGGCGGGTCACCTCCTTGAGATCGTAGTCGGCTGCGACAAGTTCTCGTCCCAGCCAGCGCAGTAATTCAGGGTGGGAGGCGCTACCTTTCTCCCAGTCATGCACCGTGTCGACGATGCCGCGACCCATGAGGCGCTGCCATACCCGGTTGACCATAACCTGTGCAAAGCGCTCGTTGGCAGGCGCAGTAATAAGCGCTGCAAGCCGATCTCGCGGGCTCTCCGGGAATTGGGCGAGGGAGGCCGCTTCCTCGGGCTTCACAAATTCAGGGAAGGGCCACGACGGATCTACCGAAGTCCCGGGTTTCAAAGTGACTTGGATGAGCGGCTTTCGCTCGCGTTCATGTAACTTGTCCATAGGGACGCTACTGCTCATTGGGACTTTGATCGGATCTTCGCCGAGCATGGCGGCGAGCTCGAAGAGATCCTCCTGCATCCACTCGTGTCCGGGAGCGTCGTGGCAGCGGGCGCACTTCATCTCGACACCGAGAAAGGCGGAGCTGATCACGATCCCTTTTGCAGCCATGGGGACATCGTTGCCGGTAGCAGTTCCGAATCCGCGTGGGCCCCCGAGGCGATCACTTCCTTCCATACGAATGAGTTCGGTGACAAAAAGGTCGACGGGCTTGTTGTCGATGAGTGATTCGTAGATCCACCAGCGAAAAGGACCGGTGTTATTCAGGCTCGGATTGATGATGTTCGGGTTCTCCGCGAGAACGTCCTGCCAATACCCCATCCATTGATCGGCCCAACGCTCGTCCTGAAGAAAACGGTCGATCGCGAGACTGTTGCGTTGGTCCGCGGGGTCGGCCAAAAACTGTTCAATCTCAGCTTCGTTTGGGGGGACTCCGACGGTATCGAGAGCGAGCCTGCGGAGAAAGGCGTGATTAGCTGCCGGCGGAGTTAGCTCAAAGGATTCTACGTTAAACTGAGGCCACGAAGCACCTTGCTCGATCCATTGTTCTAACAACGCGATTTCCTGCGGCGAGAGCGGGTCACCTTTCGGGGGCATAATGTCGACGCCGGCATCGTGGCGCACCCGCCAGATCAGGGAACTTTTTTCAAGGTTACCAGAGGTGATGGCGGGACCGTCGTATGCGCCGCCTGCTATCGCCGCTTCGCGTGTGTCGAGGCGAAGCTCGCCCTTCACCTTGCTGCCGCGGTGGCAGTCGTAGCACTTAGATTCGAGAAGGGGCTGAATATCCTCGAAATAGTCGATTTCGCCCCCGCCGCCGGATTCGTTTTCCGAGGAAACCTTCGCGATGCGGGCACCGACAAAATGGTCGATCTCGTTGAGAGCAGGCAGACCGGCGGGGAGTTCGGGAACTTCAACTGGTTCGGACAAAGCGAGCCAGCGTTTGGCGGCATCGCGGCGAAGCGTCCAGAATTCGGCGTGCTCAGCGCGGCAGGTGGCCCGGCGTCTCGCGTTTTCCTGATCGATCCATTCGCGCTGGCGTTTTTCATAGGTCGACCAGCCTTCATCATTGTATTGGATGGTCTCCTCGCCCGGAGTGAGTAGATGCCAGTGTTCCGAGCCTTCGAGGGAAATTGCGGCGACGGTTTCACCAAATTCCGGGCGGCGGCGATTTTTCCCAGCGATGGCTCCAACCTTCGTCTCGAGAATGACGAAGTGACTGCCGCCTTCGGTCTCGAACTCAACCCATTTTTCGTTGTTACCCGGGGGCGCAAAGCGGAAGTCAGGGCCAAGGTCGAGGTATTCGTCCTGAAGGGCGAGAAGGTTGTGCCCGCCGGAGGTTCGCGTCCCCGAGTTCTCGAGGACTTTTTCTTCGTCGATAAAAAGACGTGACATACCCCGGCTGCGCAAAAGTAGGCGGTGTTTGCCGGGCGGAATCTCAACAAGAGCGGAGGCGCGAAAATGGGCGGGATTGACTCTTTCGCCCCGCACCCCGGTTCCGACATATTTCTGGGGCCAATCAAAGAAACCGAAGGCCTCTGAGGTGTAGGTCTCTGTCACGATCGGGTAGGGAGGCCATGAATTTGATGCGGGTACTCCTTTTTCGCTGATCTGCACGAGGATTTCGCCAGGTTTCAACATTTTCTCCGTGATCGGAGGCGGAGGGGGAAGAAAATGGAACCGATCGAGAAGGATCGCCTCGGGGAGGGCTTCGCGATAGATTCGGACATTGTCGAGCCACCCGTTGAACGTTTGCGCCCCGCCGCGGATATGGCCTGTGCCGATGACGAGATCTGCGTCGTTTTGGACCGGCGGGCGATCAGTTTTTCCGTCCAAGTCCCAGACTCCTTCGGTTCGGCGGCCGTTGATATAAGCGCGGATGCTGTTCGCCTGGCCGAAAGTATAGACGATCGCCACGTGGTTCCATTCGCTGCTGGGAAGGGTCATGGAACTCCACCAGCGATGCCACTGAGAGTCGGGCTCGCCCTCTGAGTCGTTTTGGGAAGCGCAGCTCGAGAAGAGAAAACCGAGGTGGATTCCTGACTCGTCTGACTTGAGACGCATCGCGAAATTCTGGTCCACTCCATTGTCATGGCGGCCCTTACCAATGAGGTAAGGCATGTGTCCCGTCCCGATCGACGAGACACGGACATATGCTTCCATTGTGATCGAGTCTCCGGCGCTGAAGACGACCGCATCAGAACTTTCCACAATGAGGGCGTCATTTGCCTTTGCGAAGCGGCGCGAGGTGTTTTCGGGATCTTGACCGCGGTAATGAGGTTCCCGCGGTCCGGCGTCTTTCTCGTTGTCGAATGCGTAGGAGAGAACCGGTTCGAATAGAGCTGCCTCCTCCTTTTTCTCCACGGCAAAGGAGAACGACGCCGCAAGTGCGATCGCGGAAACTGTTGAGCCACGGAGGTTGAGTATCATCCTTACGATGTCATTAAATTAGATTTTCGAAAAAAACGCACTCCCGCAGATGTGTCTTTTTCGGGTGACTCTTTTGGTCGCGTCCTTCGTTGCGGAGAAGGCGTTCATCAAAAGGATAAGAAGAACAGTGAGAGTTATTACTTTTCTATTTGTGTTTGGCTTGCTCGGCCATTTGGTCTTTTGCAGTTCTCGGTAGTTTTCTGGAAAGATGGCTGCGGTTGGAAAGTGTTCTTCGAGAGTGGCTTTATGATCTTTTAGGTATTCTTATCGTGGAAGATAGAAACCAGGCCGATCGGTAGATTGAGGGCGATTGGTATAATTCTCGTTCAGCACCTCATCAATTTGGGCGCTCGAATCATTCAGTAGCGTTCCTGTCCAACTGGGCGCGCAGTCGGGCGACTTCTTCTTCGATATTGTGGAGAATTTCGATCGTTTGCTTATTGGGGTCATCTGGATCGGGCAAGACAGAGAGCTCCTGCATTGTGGAAACGATAATACCGATGAAGAGGTTTAAAATGGTGAAGGTGGCCAGAATGATAAAGGGGACAAAGAATGCCCACGCGTGGGGGTGGGCCTCCATAACGGGGCGAACGATTCCCATGGACCAACTCTCAAGGGTCATGATTTGGAAAAGCGAGTAGAGACTTTTGCCGATACTACCGAACCATTCAGGATGAGTTTCACCAAAGAACCCGACCGCCATGACCGCGGCTGCATAGAAGAAGATTGCCATAACTGCGACGACGCTTCCAAGGCCGGGAATAGCGTGAATGAAAGCGGCCACAACGCGCTTCAGGCTGGGGACAACTGTGAGAACGCGTAAAACTCGGAGCACACGAAGAGTTCGAAGGACGGAGAGCGCCCCAGAATTAGGGATGAGGGCGACGACGACGACGACGAAATCGAAGATATTCCATCCGCTGCGGAAGAAAGAGAAGCGATAAGCAATAATTTTGAGGAGCAGCTCAACTACGAAAATTCCGAGACAGAGGTGATCAAGTTTGATCAGAAAAGGATCCCAGCTTTCGATCAATGTAGGGTCGATGTTTAGACCAAGCGCGACCGCATTGACGAGGATGGCGATCAAGATGAGCCGCTGAACACTTTTTGATTCGACAAAGTTTGCCAACTTTAGGCGCCATGGCTCAACTTTATCTTTGTCACCTAGTAGATGGAGATCGTCTTCCGACATCGTTATGGATGCAAAATTTTCAGGGGATCTGATCAATCCCGAGTCGTCGGAGTAAATTACTTCTGTAATCCTGTCTCGAGAATAAACCACTGAACTGGAAGGTCTTTGAGCGGTTCGCGCATCTTGTCGAGCTCGACGGCCGAGCCATGAACCTCAAGGCGAATCAGATCCGAGATTTGGAGTGCTTCTTCCAGCATTGCTCCCACATTTTCGAGGTGTGTCAACGCTCCCTCGCCGCCAATATAGGCCTCGCGGCAGAAGACGGTATCCTCGCAAATGGTGAAGTCGTAGAAGAGAACGTGATCTTCGCTAGCGGTTTGATCGACAAACGCCTGGAGACTGCCGACGAATTCGTCCCACTTTCCTTCGTGGGGCTTAAAATAAGGGTGAATGCTGACGGTATTTTCGGGATTCATGGGATGCCACTTTGCGTGGCTTGGGAATCCCGATCAAGTAAGAAATCCTAACACCTTGTCCTCACTTTGGGATTTGGATATGGCTGCTTGCTGAGACGCTAATTCGCGTGCTTTCCGTGAAGGTGTTCACCCTTTCGAGCCGCTTGGAGGGCCTTCACAGTATCGACGGCTGCCCCCGGATCATTTTCAGAATCAAGCCAAGCGTCGAGCGCAGCGCTCAGCGTTCCCTTGATTTCTTCGTAGCCGTTGTCTTGGGCAAGGTCCTGCATTTCGTGAGAGTCTTCAGCGGTATGGTAAAGCTGTTCATTTGGCCGAAGCATGTAACGCTTCACGCGCTGGTAACTACGAGGTTTTTTGATCGGATCATCTCCCAACCAGGTTGCCCAGTAAGGGTTGTTGAGCTTACCGCCCCCCATGAGGTGCTTCTCAATGTAGAGCTCTTCGGGAAGCAGGTTTCGAATGTAGCGGAAACGTCCGTCGGTGATAGAGCGGATGGGGTAGCGGGGACCTTCTGGAAGGTTATGGTGGAGGCCATAGGCAAAATCCCGGTGCTTTTCGGTATTTCCCATGAGCACTTCGGAGAAACTGGTGCCATCGATGTGAGATTCGATTTTTCCACCAGCGATCGAAATTAGTGTGGGAGCGATATCGGCATACTGTACGAGAGCGTCGGTTCGTTTTCCCGCAGGAACGACGCCGGGCCATTCGGCAACCAGTGCGGTGTGGAGGCCGGTGTTCCAGTTGGTCCATTTGCAGCCTGGAAACTGTGAGCCTTGTTCTGAGGTGAAAAGAACAAGGGTATCGTCTCGCTTACCGGTGGCATCTAGCGCCTCGAGAATCTCTCCGATTTGCTGATCCATGTAGGTGATTTCAGCAAGATAGTTGGCGAAATGTTCCCGAGTTACCGGGGTGTTTGCTAAGTTCGGTGGGAGCTTGAGATCTTGTAATGGGTATCGCGAAGCATCACCCATGACCCAGGGGACATGAGGCTCGACCAGCGCAACCACGAGGCAGAAAGGATTTTCTTGGCTCATGTATTCGCTGATAAGGGCAACTTCATGAGGCTCGGTCGGATCGCGTACGCAACTGGAGTCGAATCCTTCGACCACATCAAAAGGGAAGGCTTCGGCCGGTTTCACATGAACCTTTCCGGCGAGGCCAACTCGATAGCCGAGAGGGCGTAAGTAGTGGGGAAGACTTCGAGTTTCGGGGCGACTTGAAGAATGATTCCAGGCGCAGCCGTTACTCAGCGGATACTGACCGGAGTAGAGTTCAGCGCGACAAGGCTGGCACATGGCTTCAGCGAGGTAGGCCTGATTGAAGGTGAGTCCGCGGCTAGCGAGAGCATCAATATGAGGCGTTATCGCATTTTCACCTCCGTAGAGGGGCAGATCGTTGTAGGTGCAGTCGTCGCCAATGATGATGAGAAAGTTAGGCCGCTCGGTGGATATGCCTATCTGAGTGAGCAGAATGGCAAGGGAAAGAATAAGGATTTTCATCATGGATCAGAGTGGGCTGCGTCCGAATAAGAGGCACGTCTTGTCGAAGCTAGATTAATTTTTTACCGATTCGCCAAGAATGATTAAAGCGAACACGAAGCCGTGTTCACGGCGAGGTCGGGCAGAAGAGACGGCAGGATCCGCCTTAATTGATCTAGAGAGCCTGTCGTTTCGATATCGATCGTGGCTTCGCTGTCTGAGCTTGAATCCTGAGGGATAAAGCTTTGCACTCGTTTTGCCACAGCGATTCCCGTGTCGACGATTGAAACGCCGCTTGGCAAACTCGACTGAATCACCCCACCGAGAAACGGGTAGTGTGTGCATCCAAGAACGAGGACATCGGCCCCCGCATCGAGCAGTGGATCGACTGCCTCTCTGACAGCACCTTCTGCCTCCGGGCCGTCCAGAGTTCCGGCTTCAACCAGTGACACAAAGGAGGGGCAGGGGCGGGTAATGACTTTGACGCCTTTAGCGTGGTCATCGACCAATTGATGAAATTTCTCGCCTTGAATGGACGCTTCGGTAGCGAGGACTCCGACCACTCCGGATTTCGTTTTTTGAGCTGCTGGTTTGATCCCGGGTTCCATCCCAACGATGGGCAGAAGATAAGCATCGCGAAGCGGTCCAACGGAGTGAATTGTTGCCGAATTGCATGCGATGACGATAAGAGTAGCTCCGCGTTCAATCAGATGATCGGTAATCTGGAATACCCGTCGATTGATTACTTCCGCCGATTTATTCCCATAAGGGCACCAAGAAGAATCACCAACGTAGTGAATTGGGATGCCCGGGAGGAGTTGATGAATCTCCCGCATTACGGAAAGGCCACCCACCCCGGAATCTAGAATCCCGATCTTCATCGGCGCTAATGTGGTGTGATCATTCACTCTGCTTAGCTGGCCCGGCTTCCTTTAGATCCTTCGACAACGAAGTCGTTTTTGGTCTGACCTTGCTGAATCATCGAGCAAAGCAAAAGAGCACTGCCAGAGGTGGTGATGGAAAAATGGTTTTGAGGCGAAAGAAATTGTTCGAAGGCTTTTAAAAATTTCATGTTCAGTGGATTTTTAGGATGAGCCGGTTTTTTAGATTGGTGTCATTGGAGGTTACGTTTGGCTAGCGTTAATCTGTCAAATTCCTACAAAGCGTTCCCGATAGAATCACTGGATCGCGACTGCTCTTGATCGCTTATTTCGCCGTGAAACGTTCGCATCCAAAGGTGGTCCCCAAAATTTCGAGGAATAGCGCGATGGGACTGGAGGCCATTTTAAACTGAGACTGCAATCGGTCTTGAAAAACAAAAAAGCTCTCCAGTTGCCTGGGGAGCCTTTCCTCTTAATCTCTCTATTTTATCGGGGTCGTTGAAGAAGATGATCAATAATCGAGGGCAACCGAAGCAATATCTTCGGGCGTGAGGTGTTCCTGGGCCATCGAAAGGGTGTCGGCCATGGACTCCAACCACTGAGTGACTTGAACTTCGGCAAAACGGGGAAGTGCCGCAGGGTTGCGGAGGCACTCGGCAAAATCGACTTCGGTGTTCGCGATCGCCGTCTTTAGATCTTCAGAAAGAGTGGGAAGGTTGATTTGAGTGGCACCAAGATATCGAATTGCTTTCTCAGCGGGGCTTCCTTTCCACTTGACATCGTTGCGTCCGTCGCCGGCCAGGTGAGCAATGATGTAGTCAGCCTGATCGGCAAAAATTTCGGTAAGATCGGTGATCTCTTCGTTGCAGCGTTCACTTTGGGTATTCGGGATAATGAGTGTCATCTCGGCGTCTAGTTCGGCGAGAAGAGATTCCAATTCTTCTTGTTCGCAGAACTCGCCCCAGTTCCGGGCGGCACCAGAGTGGACGTCAACAATGACTGCCTCATGTCGATCTATTGCTGAAATGAGTTGGGAAACATCGAATTGGTCTTCCAAGTCCCAAAACTCACCCTCAAAGATTTCCGTCATGTCCATCTCATTGGAGGTAACAAGTAGATGGCGCAGGTCGAGCTCCTTGAGGTGATGGGAGATAGCGCGTGTGAGGGCAGATTTGCCGGAGCGCTCGAGGTCATTCACAACGACGATCAATTTTTTCATGGCGGGTCGAATTAGACAGCTTGACTATAAATATGAGAATTTCTCTGGCAAGACAAAATTTAATAATTATTAAATTTCAATAAACCTTTCATAATAACTCTTCTCCTAACAGGGAATTTCAAGTTGTGGCGTGTTTTCGGGCTAATGACCGACTTAAGGCCATTTGCGGCCTAACTTGATAGACGACCGACGGGTAGAAAATGTTCAGAAAATTTTGCGAAAATACTCCTGCCTAGGAGCTCAAATGCCAAGTTGGGAGTCTGATAAAGCCTTCAGATTGCCGGTCGAATCCATGGAGTGGTTCAGCTCGATCGCGTAATGTATCGGTTTCGGCATGGGCTTTTCCTTTGACGGGCGCATTTTCCTCCCTAGGGTAGCCGCGACTGCCGCCAATGGGTGGAGTCCCCAGCCCAGGTAGTAATGCCCGGGCGACCTTCGTTTAAACGAAACACGTTTGTATTACCATATGGCAACCTACGGAATTAACGGATTTGGACGGATTGGGCGCAATGTTTTGCGCGCCATGTCCGACGAACAACTCAAAAAAGTCGTTGCGATCAACGATCTGACTGACAACAAAACGCTAGCGCACCTGCTCAAGTATGACTCCACTCAGGGGCGTTTCGACGGCACCGTCGACTACGATGATGAGTCCATCACGGTGAATGGTCATCGGATCATCACTACCGCAGAACGAGACCCTGCTGCTTTGGGCTGGGGCGATAAGGGAGTGGATGTTGTTCTCGAATCCACCGGTTTCTTCGTGGACCGTGCCGGTGCTGGTAAGCACATCGAAGCTGGTGCTAAAAAAGTAATTATTTCTGCTCCTGCGAAGGAGCCCGATCTCACTTTCTGCATCGGTATCAACCATGAGCTTTACAATCCAGCAGAGCACCACATTATTTCCAACGCTTCCTGCACCACCAACTGTCTCGCACCCATGGTGAAAGTCCTCAACGATACTTTTGGTGTTGAGAAGGGCTTCATGAGCACGATTCACTCCTACACCGGTGACCAGCGAGTCCTCGACGCTCCCCACAGTGATCTCCGCCGCGCTCGCACCGCTGCTGAGAACATCATCCCTTCAAGTACGGGTGCGGCCAAGGCCATCGGCCTCGTGATTCCCGAATTGAATGGTAAGCTTCAGGGTGGCGCGTTCCGCGTTCCAACTCCTACCGGTTCCGTGACTGACTTCAGCGCCATTCTCAAGAATGAAGCGACTGTTGAAGAAATTAACGCTGCTTACAAGGAAGCCGCCGAGGGCCCTCTCAAGGGGATTTTCCACTACAGCGAGGATCCTCTCGTCCTCAAGGACATCGTGGGCGATCCTCATTCTTGTATCCTCGATGCGGACACGACCATGGCCCAGGGTAACTTCGTCAAGGTTGTTGGCTGGTACGACAACGAGTGGGGTTACTCCAACCGTGCAGTCGACGCCATGGAACTTGTTGGCGGTAGCCTCTAAGGCTTTTTCGAACCACGAACCTTTTGAAAGAAGCGCCCCCGACTGCACAGTTGGCGGGCGTTTTTTTTGAATGCCAAATAGCAACACAGCTTTCTCAATGAAACTTTCTATCAGCGACATCGATCCTGCCGGTAAGCGCGCTCTTATGCGTGTCGATTTTAACGTGCCTCTCGATGACGACGGCAACATCACTGACGACACTCGCATCAAGGCGGCGATCCCGTCGATTGAGCACCTCACTAGCGCGGGCGGTCGCGTTATCCTAATGTCTCATCTGGGGCGCCCGAAAGGGGAAAAAAATCCGGCGTTCTCTTTGAAACCCGCTGCTGATCGCCTTGGTGAATTGATCCCCGCGAACGTGAAATTCGTTGCCGACTGCGTTGGAGCTGATGCTGAAGCCGCGGTTGCTGATCTTAAGGACGGAGAAGTTCTTCTGCTCGAGAATGTGCGTTTCTACGCAGGTGAGACGGCTAATGATGCCGAGTTCTCAAAGCAGCTTGCCGCCCACGGCGACATCTATGTGAACGATGCTTTCGGCACCGCTCACCGTGCCCACGCTTCTACTGCTGGTGTCACTGAGTTCATCGATACCTGCGTGATGGGTTTTCTCATCGAGAAAGAACTCGAGTTTCTCGTGACCAAACTCGAAGAGCCCCAGCGTCCTTTCGTCGTGATCATGGGCGGAGCCAAAGTCTCAGATAAGATCAAGATCCTTGAGCGCCTCATGGACAAGGCAGATGCTTTTATCATCGGTGGCGCCATGGGAACCACTTTCCGTCTCGCTCAGGGATACGAAGTCGGTAAGAGTTTTGTGGAGAACACTCCGGAAGCCCGTCAGATGGCTCTCGACATTATCGAGACCGCCAAAGCGAATAATACCGAGTTTCTGCTCCCAGCTGATACCCGTTATACCGAAGACTTCGGCGACGATATGCCGACCGAGGTGACTGCTCCTTGGGAAGAGGGTGGTTCGATTCCTGCTGACCGTGAGGGTATCGATATCGGCGACAAAGCGATTGAAGAATTCTCCGCCGCCATTGCCAAGGCGGGCACTGTGATCTGGAACGGACCCATGGGTGTATTCGAGAAGCGCGGCTTCGATATAGGAACTAAGGCTGTCGGTGCTGCTATTTCAGCCAACGAAGACGCCATTACTATCGTCGGTGGAGGGGATTCCGTTACGGCGGCCAATCAGTTCGGATTCGGAGAAAAGATGGACCACATGTCCACTGGAGGCGGCGCGTCCCTCGAACTCCTCGAAGGTAAAGAACTACCCGGAATTGCCGCCCTCGACGATAAGTAATTAATATTGAACAGGATTAAGTCTCTCAAAACGCTAAACTACAAAAAAGCTACTAATATGAGCCGTAAAAACATCATTGCCGCTAACTGGAAGATGAACATGACGCCTAGCGAGGCGGCAGCCTTCCTCGATCCTTTCCTCAACACCTTCAGCGAAGCTACTGCTGTTGATATCGTGATTGCTCCCTCTTTCATCGCGATGCCGAAAGCTTCCGAGCTTATCACACCAAACTCGGCTGTTGCTCTTTCCGCTCAGAACATGTCACACGAGGCGTCCGGTGCTTTTACTGGTGAGACCAGTGCCGCCATGCTCAAGGAAATCAACACGGAATACGTCATTCTTGGTCATAGCGAGCGCCGCTCTCTTTACGGAGAGGACGACGCGGTCATCAACAAGAAAGTACACGCCGCTTTATCGGCTGATTTGAAGCCGATTCTCTGCATTGGTGAGTCTCTCGAAGAGCGCGAAGGCGGCCAACTCGAGAGCGTTCTCACGACTCAACTCGAGGGTAGCCTTGCCGACGTGACGATTGAGCAGATGGGCGACGTGGTCATCGCCTATGAGCCTGTCTGGGCCATTGGAACCGGAGTCACCGCAACGCCTGAGCAGGCCCAGGACACGCAGGCGTTCGTGCGTTCGGTTCTTGCCAAGATTTTCCGTGAAGAAGTCGCTGCTGCAACCCGCATCCAATATGGTGGTTCGGTGAAGCCTGGCAACGCGGCGGACCTGATCGGCCGCGAAGACATCGATGGTTTTCTCGTCGGTGGTGCTAGCCTCGACCCTCAGAGTTTTGCTGAGATTGTCAGCGCTGGTATTGGAGGGTGATAAGCCGATGGCCGGGCCGCCGTGTGCGGTTCAAACAAAATTACAGAGTCCTGGACCTTACCTGAGGCCCAGGGTTTCTTTGGTTCAGCCATTTCGGGAGGATTGCGTCCGAAGGTGCACTTAATTAGACTAATAGGGATTACCTGAAGCTTTCAAATTATTGTAGTGTTAGTGTTTATTGTTGCTGATCACCAAGAGCTTGCTCAGAATTTGGAGGCCATGTTGGATTAGATCCCCAACCGGTCCTCGAGACCTTCGCGCCATTTTCTCGTCTCCTCGTTGTCGACGGCGACATTAGCGGAGATTATTTTCTCATAGAAGGTATCCAGTTGATCGTAGAGTTGCTGCTTTAATTCGTTTGTCAGTAACCCCGGCTGCGCAAAATACTTGGGCTTCGGGCTTACGTTCTGCGCAATACAGCGATAAAGAAAAAGGCGATCGTAGCTGCTCTGGAGAGGGAGTCTCTCGATTTCCTGGAAAGCTTCTCGGAGCGCATCCTGAGTCGCATCGAAACGGCTCAGGAGATGGGCGATTTCGACGCCATAAAGCCAGTCGGGATTCCGGTAGCGGTGTGTCGAGTCATAAAGGCTGGCGGTCTCCCACGCAATAATACCCAGCGTCTGGCGAACAAAGCTAAGCAGGTAAGCATCCATCGCTTTCTTTCCGATGGCCTTGCCACCTTTCCAGAGAACCTCGGATCCGGCAATCCATCCGGCAGCGAGCAACGGGTTCGAGGCTAGAAAGAGTTTACTGCCCTGCCAGAGGTAGCGAACTGGTTTGAGGATGGGTTGAAGCTCTTCGTATTTCTTGTAGACTTTACTCGCCTTGCGCACGCTGTCGGTCACCTTACGAAGGTTCATTTCTTTGACTTCAACGATGGGCAGTTCCTCGAGCAAAAGAATGATCTGAAGGGAGGCGCGATTGATAGAGCGCAACAGGCTCTCCATATTGAGCTCCAGTAGGGGTCGTTCCGACTCAGGCTGATAAAGGCGGGCAATCGATTCGGTGAACTCGATCAAGTCAAGTAGGGCCTTTCTCCCCTCAAACTTGCCGTCTTTCCAATACTCTCCTGATGAGTAGACCTGAAGCATGCGATCGGCTTCATCATCGATCAGCTTGGCAACGCGGTGATCCATCTGTTGATGGGCCTCGTTCTGCCAGTTGATGGTTTGAAGCATCTTGTAGTCGGGGAGTTCCATCCACTCGCCGTAGGCGATTAGCACCTTCTCCAACTCATGACGTTTTTTCTCAAGGCGCGTCGCTTCGTTGCGAATGGCCTGGCGGGCAATCTCGGCGAGTTCTTCCTCCTCGGACTCTTTAGGTCCCTCTTTTTTATTCCAGGAGAGCGTAACGGCGAACCCGGCAGCAGCGAATGAGGCTATTAGCCAACTCAGCCAGGCGGGATCGGTTTTGGCGACAAGCATTCCTGCGATCAGTAGAGCGAACAGGATAACGGCAAGGTATTGCCCACCTAAGGATAGGCGTGACTGCTGCTTGAGTTGTTCTGTGAATTTCATCCGTCCTACCAATTATGGCAGAGGGAATATTAGCTGTCGCCTACGTCCTCGTAGATTTTCGCTAGGCGAAGAAGCAGGGACTCCAACTCGGTGTAGTAAGCCTCTTCTTCCAGGGTATTGCGTTGGCGACGTAATTGTTTGACTCGTCGCTCTAGGGTGTCGCGTTCCTTCCGCTGCTCAACAGTGAGGCGGCGTTCGAAATCATTTTTTACGAGAACCTTCTGACCGGCGAGTTCACCGTCAGGCTCTGCACTATCAGCAACGACCCGAGTTGCGGTAGTACCTTCATACCATTCAGCTCGGGACCCTTTGCCGTCTCCGTTATCGTCGATGAGGGCATGCTCGGTGGCGATGCGGCCTTCGTTCTCGTAAAATCGTGCGACTTCCTTGGAAGCAAAAATGAAGCTTTCCAGCAGCGAGACCTGATTATCATTGTCGAGATCGGCTTCGGCAGCTCCTGCAATAGCATCGGGGAAGTAGTTACCGAAGCGGGCATAGTCGATCTCACCTTCATTCTGGGTGGCGGTAATGATGATCCGGTTGGGGCCTGAGAGTTCCGGGAGAAATGAACCGCTCGCTGAAGTGGTATTGATCACCGCGGTATCGCCCTCACGATTGACCAGCCATGAGGCAAATTCGTTGTCGGTAAAGTCGGGGCCACGTGCATTGAACTTCGCATCCCGACCGTCGAATGATCCATGCCCGATGAGAACGATCCAAAGTTCAGGGGCAGCGGAGTTTTTAATCGCCTGTTTGAGAAGTTCGGCGTCGTTGGCTTGCTCTCCTTCCGGAATGGGATCTTGACCAATCACAGTGATGGATACGTGACCCAGCGCTGCTGCCTTGCGCCACTTGTTCGCTGCTTTGTGGAAGATGGTTTTGTAGGTATCGATGCCAGGCGTACTAACGATAGCGATGATCTCCAGCTCATTATCATCCGCTTTTGCCGCGGTTGATGCGATGGCGATAAAAATGAGGAACCCTGTGAAGAATTGAATCATGAAATTAAAGTTAAAGGATACCCTCTCGGCGACGGAGCCCCCATTCTCCGAGGAAGCAGGCAAGGGCGATTAAAAATAGCCAAGGTGTGTGCCAGAGCGGTCGTTGACGGACTTCAGAAACGGGTAGGTCGAGTGTTTTAAGAAGGGCAGGGAGTCGCTGTAATTCGTCGACTTGGAGCACCTCGCCGCCAGTAGCTGAGGCAATCCGTTCAAGGATAGGATCGTTGGGGCCAAGTTGGGCGAACTCATTGGCTTCTGGATTTGTGGTTCGTGCAGTTTCGTCGATGCCGATTTCTTTCCCCTCGCCGTCTAGCACGGACGCATGAATGCGATAGCTGGATGGATTTTTGGATGCGTATTCAGCGGTAAAGAGCCCCGGTTCTTTTAGGGATGGCTCTCCGGAAATTGAGGAAGTTTCTCCGTCTTGATGAGTCACGGTCAGGAAGACGGTAGCGTCATCCTGAGGTTCAAAGGTTTCTGTCTGAACGCGAACCGATAGTTTGGTGACTGGCAGTGGACCAGAATTCACTTCTTCCTTTTCTAGACTGACGCGGGAGGGAACTTCATTGACCGACCAACGCACCAATTGACGCCAGGATCTGGCGAGGTTTTCCTGCTGTTCTGAATCCTTCATGCCCCAGCGCCAGAAGTCTGCGATCGTGACAGCGCCTGATTTACCTTCGCCATAGCGTTGTGTGACGATGGCCGGATGGGTGCGGCGTTCGCTGTCTACGACGGTGGATAGAATGCTGGATCCAGGTTTGATCGCTGAGATCTGGTTGACAGCAAAAAATGGCGTCATGTAGGCGAGGCGATTGGTCTCAGCTTCTTTGCTGGATCGAAGTCTCATCCATGGCTCGAGCCAGCCCTCTCGCGTTAAATTGTAGGATGCCTCTAGTGAAGGGGTGCTCAGGCGAAGCCTGTCTAGATAGACCGGGAGAACGCGACCGACAGGAGTGTTGTTCCATCCGCCCAATTGAAACGATTCCTGGCCGCCCAGCATAAGGAGGGTGCCGCCACGCCGGGATACGAACTGGTCGATGAGTTCTAGTTGCTCCTGCGTGAAAAAGTCAGCTTCAAGATCGTCTATAACAATAGCTTTGTAGGAGTTAAAGAGGTCTTCGGCAGATTTTGGGAAACCGTCCCTGAGTTCGCTCGGATTGCCGACATTTAACCGGACAAGAACCGGTTCGTCATACTGGTTAGTTTCTTCCGGAATTTCACTGCGAAACCCGCGGAAGAGGGGATTACTGCTTTCTCCAGTCCGACCGCGCCACTCAAATTTTGGTTCGCGTTTAGCGATTCGGATGAGACCAACAAGTTCGATCTCAGAATCCATTGAGAGGGAACGACGCAGAAACTTGTATTCCCAGTTGGGGCGGCCGCTCACGTAGAGTATTCGATACGGGCCGGTTCCGCGATTTACCGAGATTCGCCTTTCATTATTGAGCTCGGTGACTTCTTTTAAGGGGTTATCGGCAGATTGTCGAATGGTCACCTTGAGAAAGGAAACTCCAGGAGGCATCGCAGAGAGCTGCAGGCGAACCGGTAGAGTTCTTGAGATCGGGCCATTCGGTAGTGGCTTAGGAAAGACAACTTCTTTAACTGCCAGCACCTTACCCTCCTCGTTAGAGGCAACTATTTCAACGGGATCGGCAAAATCTCCGCGCGCTGTGGCTTCGATATTGAGAGTGACTAAGGCATCTTCGAATTGAGTGGTCTCGGCGGTTAGGTGGCTGATCGAAAGGTCGTGAGCTTTAGGAGCGGGATCTCCGAGGATGACAGGGTAGATGGGAACGCTTGCCTTGACTTCATTCTTAGACCACGCTTCAAGCATGGCGTCGAGATCCCCAGAATCGGTGGCGTTCCCGTCGGTAAAGGCGATGACGGCGGCTAGCGGGCGTCTATCGAATCGTTGACTTAGTCGGTTGAGGGCCGTGGCGAGGTCAGACCGGTTTTCAGTGAAAGTGAGTTCACTGAACTCGTCTGCCCGGCGAAGGCTGCTATCGAAGAGGAACGGTTGCAGTCGAAACGTATCGTCGATCCGAGCGAGCCACTCAGGATAGAGGCTGCTTTCAGAATCAACGAGCGCGTCGCTTAATTGCCTAGAAGGAGAGGGTTTACTAGGATCGAGCGCGACTCTGAGCCCCGATGAGTTATCGGCGAGAATAGCGACTTCGTTGGCATTTTTCTTTGGAAGCTCATCGAGTACCACTGGTTCAATTAGGATGAGTGCGAGGAGAATAAGGCCAAGTAGTTTTAGGGTAGCGGCGAGAAATTTACGCACCCCTCTCAGCGGCGACTTTCGATAAGTTAATGTCAGGATGAAGAGAGAGGATGTTCCGAAAATAATGGCAACCCAAATCCAACTCTCGTTCGCGAAGGCGAGAGTAGCGAGTGGATGACTGGGGACTGTTAAGAAGGAAGGCATTCCGTGCGTGGTCGGAGAAGAATAAGCAGCTTACTCGCCTGCACCCAGTTCTTCGTAGTAGCGACGAACGAGGTCGCGGAACTCACTTGGGACCGGATCGCGATCGATCGGAGCGATGGGATTTTCTTTGTTCAGCTTGGCGATTTCTTCACTGAGTCGCTGACGGAGTTCGACGAGAGGATCTGCAATACGCTTATTGATGGTGCCGGCTTGCGGCGCTTCGTTATCGCGCTGGAAGTCGATGCGCATGGCTCGAGCCTCGTCAAGAACCTTGGCGATACCGTTGCGGATGTCTTTCTGATCAACCATTTCTTCAATATTACTGAGACGGTCAGCCCAGTTCCCGTAGTCATCTCCGGTGATCGGTCCTTGTTGGGGAGCCTCGTCAGGGCGATCGAAGAAAAGTGGTTGTCCATCAAGGGGGGCACCAGTCGGCAGGCGGTTGCCGCGATCGTCACTTTCAAAATCACTACCGCTGCCGCGCTGACCAGAATTAGCATCGGCCATGCTGCGTTGTCCCTGCTGAGACTGACCGGCCTGCTGTCCCTGCTGAGACTGACCGGCCTGCTGTTCCTCTTGCTGCCCTTGGGCGAGATTCTGACTGCTGCTCGGGCCTTCCCGACCTTCACCGGGTGGTTGGTTATTTTGGCTATCGCCGGGTTCTTGGCCGCGTTGCTGCCCTTGACCGGATCTATTTTCATCAGATTCCTGCGATTCATCCTCACCTTGCTGGCTGGCGTCGGCCATTTGTTTCGACGGTTTCTGTCCGTCATCCTCGGCTTGGCTTCGCTGCGGCCCTTGCCCGCTTTCCTGAGAAGGATACTCCTGCCTTGAGTCCCGCTCGTTTTGAGCTAGTTCATCAATGCCTTGCTCTTCGCTACTTTCGCTCTTATGACCCGATTTGCCGAGGCGTTCGGCTTCCTTCCGGGTTTCGTCGATCAATTGATCCAACTCAGAGCGGGCAAGACGAAGCGCATCAGCTTCGTTCCCAAGTATTTTCTCAGCCGCCGCTTCAATGCTTTCGTTGAGTTTTTCAATGCCACGGGAGGCAGCTTGCTCAGGAGTGCGCGCCTGTTCGGTGCGGTTGTAATAAGTGTAGTCTCGGGCTTCCTCCAGTGCTTCCTCAATACCATCCATCTTACTGTTGCGGAAGGCTTCGTAGAGAGCATCGGAGAGAAGGGGTTCAGAAACTTCTGATTGTTCGCTGAGGCTGCCAATTTTTTCGACTACGGTCTTCAAATTCTCCAATTGATCACTCAAGTTTTGAGCCATCTCACCGCGTTGTTCTTGCGCTTCGGTGGAGAATGGATCATTCGGATCTATTTCGCTAAGTTCCTCCAGCTGGTTGCTGAGTGCTTCCTGGTTTTCGGCGAGGGTCCTAGTCTGTTCGCGTAAATTGCGCATCTCGTCGGAGAACTGGCGCGAGGTTCTCTCGCGGAATTCCTCCTCCATCTGTTTCAGTTCCTCCTGTGCCCGCGTTGCTGAATTGGAGGCAGCGGCGAGGTTACCTTCTTCGAGGTTCTCCGCCGTTTCCTGAACGTTTTCGCGAGTGTTCTCCAACTGCTCGCGTTCTTCGGCCATGTTGGGACGATTCTGTTCAGAATCCATGCGTTCGCTGAGATCGTCGAGCTCGCGAAGCATCTCACGCTGTTCTTCCTGAAGTCTCTTAAGCTGTCTTTCGATTTCCTCCCTCTCATCCTCGCTAGCATCTTGAAGATGTTCCTCGAGTTCCTTTATTTTCTCAGCAATAGCCTCCTGGCGGCGTGCGAGTTCTTTAAGGCGCGTGAGTACGGCCAGGTCTTCCTGTTGTTCTGCCGCTTGCTGCTGTTCCTGGGCAACCGTGTTTTCTTCGTATTTCAGATCTTTTTGTTTTAGCTCCAGGTTCATATTGCGCGGCTGGTTCTCCTGGGATTGTCCTTGGCTTTGCGACTTCGACATGGCGATTTCAGTCTCGCGTGAGCTGGCCTCGATTAGTTTTGCGTAAACCTTAAGCGCGGCCTGGTGAGCTGGATTGATGAGATCGCCATCCTCTCTGGTGATGACGAGGGCAAATTTCTCAGCAGCCTCCTCAATGAGGGTCCGGGCATCCATGAAAATCTGCTTTAACTCAGGGTCCTCGGTTTCTTCGATTACCGGATCGATCATCCTGAGGACGACCAACTGGGATTCATGGACAACGCCGGCGTCGCTCGCGTAGCGTTCAAAGGGGCGTTCGAGATCGTGATCTCGACGGAGTTTCCATGAAGCGTTAATAACATCTTTCTGAATCTTGAGAAGTTCCTGTGATTCACCACCTCCTTCTCCCTCCCCCTCACCAGACGGTGGCTGCCCTTCGCGCAGAATCTCTTCAAAGTATCGGACCTCCGCGAAGAAGAGGTCGCTGGTCGTGCGGCGAACTTTGCCGTTTTTATCGATGTCCTCTGCCCAGAAGTGATAAGAGATGAGATCGCGTGGTTTCGCTTTGAGATCCTCGATGCTGACGAGGGAAAGTAAGGGGTGCTTTTTGCCCCCGGTAAGTCGCCCTTCAGTCAAGGTAATCGAGTCTTCTTCGTCCCTGAGTTGATAAGAAATACCTGATTTCTCCACACCTACATCATCCCAAACCTCAGCTTCAAAAGGAAGTTCCTGCACGGCAGAAACGTCAAAGTCTCGCCCTGGAAATGTCAGCTTTAGTTTTGGTGGGTTGTTTTGCTTCACGTTGATGGTGACCCACGGCGGTCGTTGGTTGACTCGATCATCCTCGTCGATCAGGTGAATACGGTAGCGCTGACTCTTTGCAGGAGTGTGGGAGGCTAGATAAACCGAGGGATTAGTTTCGGAAGGCTCAAGCAAGATGCTGATTTCATCTTCTCCGTAGAGTTCGGCGAGGTGGACTGGCTTATTGAGGGTGAGTTTCCAGTCCACTTTAGAACCCTCCATAACCGTGATTTTTCGGGTATCGATGACCTCTCGAGGTTCTTTCTTTAGGTAAGTTGGTGGATTGATAGTCGCGTCGGCCTGGGTAAGGCGTGGATATTCAAATACTCCCACTCTGAAGTCGTCGGACTGCTCATTTTCAAAAATGATGTGATAATCTCCATCCGCTTCGACTTTGGGGATGAGGGCAGAAAATACGGTCTCGTCGAGGCCGGCGTTCATGGGGAACTTCTGTAACTCCTCTCCAGTCTTCATCATCACCATTGCTGATGCAGGAGCGCGACCTGTAAAAGTGGCCTCAATAACGAGACGCGAGCCCTTTTCAATCTCGATATCACCGGGCCTTACTGTAATATCAATTTTGGGTAGATTAGTTTCAGGATCAATTTCTACGATCCCCTTTTCTTCGGGTGCAGGACGACTGTAAGGATTGGCCTCGAGGAGCAGCCAGACGCTGGCGCAAAAAGCGCCTGCTGCGATGAATTGGCTCCAGTTTGCTCCCGAAAGCCGCTTTTCAGAGACCTGGCGCACCCAGTTGTTCTTCACCGCGTGTTCGCTAATTTCAGCCATGAGCCGCTTCTGCAGGAAGCTGAGCTCACCAGTGTCAGAGGGCTTCTGGTCCATCGCTGCGAGAAGGGCTGCCTGCAGATCAGGGTGCTTCTCTTCGACTTGTCTGGCCATGCTTCGGATGTCGACAGGTCGAGTCGCGTTGGAAAGCCCTGCGGCAGCGGCCACGGCAAGAACGATAAAACAAAGTAAGACAGCGCCCCACGACCAAAATTCTGCCCAGTGAGCTGCCGCGGTGAGGGCTAGCATGCAAAGCAGTCCTGCGGCAAATACGTAGGTGATGACTCTCTTTTTACGCAGTTCTACCTCCGCATCGAGAACGGGTTTGAGGCAGCTGGCGAGCAGTTTCTCAATCATATTTATCTGGAGGTTACGTGGCAGCGGATTGAAGGGCCCTAGCGGGTTGGGGGCGACGCCCGGCAAGTATTGACTCGATCACCAAAATAAAGAGGGCAGCGAAGACAATCCATTTCCAGAGTTTCTGCTTCCCTTCCTTCGCCTCGGATTCCAGTCTGTCGATTTGATCTTCTGTTAGGTTTTTTAACGAATTATTAGCGTTTTTGTCGGTGAGGGGGATGCCCAATCCAGAGAACACGACATTTGGATCGAAAGGTGTGGTATTGCCTTCTCTTGGATTCAGATTGATCGCGAGGAAATGTGGCTCACCATCTCTTTCAGTCTCTTCAAACCCCGGTTCCATGGAGGAGGTTTCGCCGACGAGGTAAGTTGGAGCAGATCGGATGCTGAACCCGGTGTGTTCGAAGATTGAGAAAAGTAGCGGAACGAATTTAGATGATAGAGCCAATTGGCTTTCACTGGGTTCCCAACCTGATAGAAAAGCAAATACAGAACCCTCTCCGACGCGTCTCTCGATGATTGCCGGGCTTTCGCCATCGAAGGTAGCAAGAATCCTTGTTTCTTCTCCTTCCTCTTCGTTGAGGACTAAATTGCGATGTTTCCAAAAACGAATTTTAGTGAAGTCGCGAATTCTCGCCCGAGCGAAAGGTTCTAAGACTGGATGTTCAAAATCGAGATCGCCAAGCAGAGCAAATTCCCGACCCTCTGCCTCGCTCAGTTTCCAGGAATCATCCCCTACAATTTTTGCTAGGGCGTCGCTACTTGCTTCTGCTGATGGCAGGGCGATCACGAGACCACCTGACTCGGCGAATTGCTTGAGTTGGCGACCGACTTCGACGCTCCATTGATCAATAACAACAACAGCTTCTGTTTCGGTGAGTTCCTGTTCAGTCATTCGAGAGCGTACTGTGACAATGGGTTCGAGATTTGGAGTGGGCTGCAGAGCTCGCTTAAGGTAGAAGAGCGCGCTTCCGGCTGATTCTTCCAACTCTGCATCTCCGGTCACGAGGATCCGGAGTGGGCGGGCCTGGACCGGTGAGAGGAAGACTTCATTGTCGAATTTATGATGGTCTCCCGTAATCGTAAGTAGACCACGGACTGCCGCAGCGGGGCGGGGAGGCGTACGAATGATGCGACTGTTCCCGGGAGCTACGGTGGTCTCGACGGCTGTATCCGGTGCATCTTTCCACGCAACGGTGGCAGTTGAGAAATCAGAATCGCTGGCGTTTTGAATTCTGACACGGTAAACCTCCTCGTCATCAATGCTGGAACGTGGTGGCGTTGAGGCAAGAGCGAGAGAGAAGTTTCCAGATTTCTCAGGAGTGACCGGCAGGCAGTGGACCTTAACATCAACGGGCCAGGCGTCGT
>Ga0160423_10000960_pt1 | contig 24035 bp, 20 predicted proteins | sample CRUFie14St8metaG_FD_108191 | JGI IMG/M metagenome (GOLD analysis project Ga0160423, IMG submission 108191) | Marine microbial communities from the Costa Rica Dome - CRUD Field 142mm St8 metaG | ecosystem: Environmental > Aquatic > Marine > Oceanic > Photic zone | place: Costa Rica: the Eastern...
AAGGATATGGGTATACCGCCCAAACGCAGTGGCGTAGCGCACTCGGTCGACCCTAGCGCACAGGTCGGCGCTATGGGATTGTAGAGGTCGCCCGTCATGGTTGCAGCACCTGTAGCAACATTAATTGCTGCAAGTGGCGTCATCCCGGGCGCCATTATTGCCGCTGCTGTATCAGCATCGGGCGCAGTTGCGGCAATAGTTGCCTGAATCCAAGGATAATCAATGGCCTCAAGCTCGGAATAACCGCCTCTCGCTTCGCGCGCTTCTCTGGAATCCTCTGAGTAACGGACGCCTAATGTGACACTCAACGTATCTGAAATTTGATAGTCGCCTTGAGTGTAAAACGCCTTATTGGTCGTTATGACGTTGTTGTCATGCTCGTATACGGCGCCAATATCATTAGTAATGCTGAATGCTCGCCCGTCGTCACCACAATAAGCCCCATAGCCTCCGGCCGCTCCAACCACCGCCGTCTTATAGTCAAAGCAAGGCGGCATAATCCATCCAACAACAGCCATAGCATCGGTAAGCCAAGTTGGGCTTTCAGCGGTACCATAACTGGCAGCTTGATTAATCATAGGAATGCGATTGCGAATTCCATAAAGCTGGTCGCGGTCTTCTTCAAAAAAGTACAATCCAGAAGTAGCGGTCCAACGATCGCCCATACTCCAGAACACACGAAGCTCATGGGACTTGGAGCGCACTGATTCGTCTACGGTATCTCCCAAATTCGAGAACTCGCTATCGGAAAAATCGTTATCCCGATTGAAGTAATAGAGGAAATTTTGATAGTTCGTAAGATACTTCAGAGACAAGCGATCATTTATGTCCCAATCAAAGACCACGTTTGCAGAGTTGTGATCGAAGATTTCGTTGACCTCATTATTAGTCAACGACATAAACTCGGGCTTTGCATTGTCACCGCCGTCATAGGCGGCCACGTTGGCGTTGCCGTAGTTTGGGGAGGGCGTATACGGCCATTTTACGCCGTCCACACCAGGCCTGTTGTACGCTGCCCACTGCGTAACACCCGTAACGGGGTGACGAAAGGGGAATTTGGCCGCTGGATCATCCGCATCAACTGGGCGCAAACCCCGAGCAAAATAGTTGATATCACGAGCAACTCGGTACTGCGGATCGCACTGATCAAGACTGGTTATTTTCGCAACGTTAGCGTTGATACAGGGTCCCTCGCTCAAGATACCGTGGCCGCCGTTACCAAAATTCCTAGGCGCTTCGGATTCTCTGTCGTTCACGCGTAAATTCAGATTCATTGTGTCGGAGATTTTAAAGTCCAACGTCAGCGCAATATTGGCGTCATTTGCGGCTTCCATATCCTCGGAATCACCCATGCCGTCAATGCGTCCATCACCAGTACGCTTCGACATGTTCAGTCGGTAAGCGAGTACATCATTAATCGGCCCACTGAGCACAGCATAGCCCTCGGAGGTGTTGTATTGACCACCGACCCAACGCACTTGCGCTTCAAATTCATCGTGATTGGCTGGGTTCGTCACGTAGTTCACAACGCCGCCGATAGAGTTTCGGCCATATAAGGTGCCCTGCGGACCACGCAGTACCTCGATGCGCTGAATGTCGTATAACCCACCCTCAGTTGAGGCAATACCAAAATCTGGTGAGTAAATGCCGTTGTAGTAAGTGCCCACTCCGGGATCGCCACCGAGACCACGAAAGTTTCTTCCAATGCCGCGGATTTTAATATCCCAGTCGGTACGGGTGGTTGCCGGAATGAAGTTCACCATTTCGTCCGGGCCTTGAATCCCCATGTCCATGAGGAACTCTTCGCTCATTGCGGTAATGGATATGGAAGTATCCGAGACGGTGGATTCAACTCTGTCGCCGTAAACGACCACATCTTCGATTCGCTTACTGTCCGAATCATCTTCAGCCCACGCTGGCGCTACTAGGAGCGCGCAGGCAAGCCACGACGCTATTACGCGTATGCTGCTCAACATAACTTTTCTCCCCTCTAGCAATCTCGCAGGTTGCCGGGGTCGGCGACCGCCAAGATTTGTTTTAAGGCCCAACCCCTCAGAAGGGCCCTGCCCGATTTTTAACCAAAAATATACGGGGGGTCAATGGTTTTAACGCAGCCAAAAACAGTGAAAAAAACAGTACTTTGGGTATTTTAACGGCCTCTAAATAACCGTTGATGGACGCTGGGGCGTTGTATGGCGGCAATCCCAGCCATGTTTAGTAACAGCTGCTCGAGGCTGATCCATGGATCGCCAACTCCAATCCCCTTGGCTAACTGATCGACTACTGCACACTCGGCAAGCCACTGATGAGTAGGCACCCGACTGCGCTGCAAAAACTGTTGAATCGCCCGTGCACGGGCGGGTGGTAATCCCCGAGTTTGGTCTAAACGCCGCAACTGGCTGGTGAGGGCGCCCATAATGGCAAAAATGCTGACACCTTCTTCTTGCAACCCGCGCAATACCTTATGCACTCGCGCACCATCGCCCTGCAGCGCCGCATCAACCAAATCAAAACTGTTAAACCGCGAAGTATCCTCTAGGCATGCAGCCATCGCTTCCACCGATATGGGGACACTAAAATCCTGCAGCGCGAGCTTTTCAATTTCCTGAACCGCCGCTAACAAATTGCCTTCCACTCGCGCCGCTAGGTAGTCGAGCGCGTCAGCCTGCAGCTGCAAACCTCGGTCCTGTAGCCGCGCTTGCAACCAACGCGGAAACTCGTGACTGGCCAACGGCCAAATCAGCAACACAACACCCTCTTTATCTAACGCTTTAAACCATGCACTAGAGCGCTGCTTGGGCTGCAACCGGTCAGTGCGCAGCAACAAAACCGTATCCGCTGCCGCGCCGTTATCCGCAACCCAGTCTCTCAGCAACGCTGAAGCGTCTTTGTCGAGCTTTTTACTCGGCACACGGACATCGAGGATTTTGCGCTCGGCAAACAGCGACAGACTCGCCGCGTCTTGCCCTAAGCTATGCCAACTGAACCCGGTGTCGACGTGATGCACGCTGCGTTCCGTATAGCCCTGCGCTCGAGCCGCCGCAATGATTTGGTCACAGGCTTCAGTGACCAGTAAAGTGTCATCACCGCTCACCAGATAAACCGGCGCTAGACCCTTGGCCAACGCTCCTCGCAGCTGCTCAGGTCTAACCGGCATCCTTGACCCTACGCATCTGCTGAACGAGATTTAAACTGCGTAACAACTGCGCCACTAACTCATCTTCTAACGACTCGGCAACCTGCTCTTTAACCGCCGCCGTTGCCAACAGGTTGCTGCGATCCAAGCGAAAGTATCGTTGTCGACTGAGGGTTTGCTCTGGCTGCAATTCCGCCCCTGCAGCGTCAACGATGCGAAACCTTACGTCGATGCGAACGGCCTGTTCCAGCAACATGGCCTCGGCGGTTACTGCACCGTCTACCTGTTGGCGCCTAACGTCGAGCAACTCAACGGTAATCTCAGCAGCATCCTGGGCCAACACACCCGACTGGAACAACCGAGCCGAAAGTTCACGGGCCAGGCGGCTGTCCTTAGCTTCACCCCTAACCACATAGCTATAACCAGAATTTATCAGGTCTTGGCCGCGCAGTTGAAAACCACACCCGACCAGCGCAAGTGCAATAACTGCAGCTGCTAAGCTTTTAACCAACGACAATATTGACCAACTTATTTGGCACATAGATCTCTTTGCGCACGGTCTTGCCGTCTAGATGCCGTGCGACATTTTCCTCGTGCTTGGCTGTCTCGAGAATATCACCTTGGGACGCGTCTGCCGCAACGTCAATCTGGCCACGGACCTTGCCATTAACCTGCACCACCAGCGATAGCCTTTGCTGGGTCAGAGCATCTTCATCGATCTGTGGCCAAGATTGGTTAACCAAATCGCCCTGCTGTCCTAGCTCAGACCACAACCGATGCGCAATATGCGGTGCAATTGGTGAAATTATTAACGTGGCACTCACCAGCGCTTCTTGCACAGCAGCACGATCTGCAGCCACCTCAGAGTCCACACGGGCAACTTCATTTGCCAACTCCATGACCGCCGAAACCACCGTATTGAATTGCAACCGACGACCATAATCGTCATCTGCCTTGGCTAACGTTGTATGCGTTTTGCGCCGCAGGTCTTTGCCGGCGTCGGACAATGCCCCAACATCTAGGTCCGGCACATCACCCTTATTGACGTGATCCAATACCAATGTCCATAAACGCTTGAGAAAGCGCATCGCGCCTTCTAGCCCTGCTTCGCCCCACTCAAAGGACTGTTCCGGGGGTGCTGCAAACATCATGGCCACCCGCACCGCATCGGCACCATATCGATCCAACAGCTTTTGTGGATCGCCGGCGTCGCCTGCGGACTTAGACATTTTCTTGCCGCCTTGCAGCACCATACCCAACATCATTAAGCGCTTGAATGGTTCGTCGCCATCAACTAGGCCCTCGTCGCGCATCAATTTGTAATAAAACCGCGCGTACAACAAATGCAGTATGGCGTGCTCGATACCGCCAACATAGTGATCAACCGGCGCCCAATATTTGGCCCGTTCATCCACCATCGCATCCGCACCAGGGGAGGCAAATCTGGTGAAGTACCAGGACGATTCCATGAACGTATCGAAGGTATCGGTCTCACGTCGTGCCGGGCCACCACAGTGCGGACATGCAACATTTAAAAATTCTGGCAAATCCACTAACGGCGAGCGCACCCCATCTAGGGTGACATCTGTGGGTAATACCACCGGCAAATCTTCTTCAGGCACCGGCAACACCCCACAGTCAGGGCAATGGATCATAGGAATCGGGCAGCCCCAATAACGTTGACGAGAGACCCCCCAATCGCGCAGCCGATAATTGGTGATCGGGCGTCCTGCCTCACGCTCTTGTAATGCGGCAATGATTTGCTCGAAGGCCTCAGCGGAGGTCAGGCCGTCAAATTCTCCAGAATTGATCAAACGCCCTTTCGCAGTAAACGCCGCTGCCGCCATATCGCAGTCTTCATCGGCTACGGGTTCAATAACCTGGTCAACAGCAATGTCGTATTTACGCGCAAATTCCCAGTCCCGCTGATCGTGCGCAGGTACCGACATTACCGCGCCAGACCCATATTCCATCAATACGAAATTGGCGACCCACACCGGCAACAGCTTACCTGTAAGCGGGTGCTCGACCGTTGCCTGAGTAGCAATACCGGCCTTTTCCATCGTTGCCATATCGGCTTCAGCCGTGGTGTTTTGCGCACACTCGGCAATAAAGGCTCGAACTTTCGGATCCTGCTCGGCTGCTGCCTGCGCCAGTGGATGCTCTGGCGCCACCGCCACATAGGTTGCCCCCATTAAGGTATCAGGCCGGGTAGTAAATACCGTCAACACGGTGGCCGAGTCATCGTTGACGCGAAAATCAATCTCCGCGCCAAAAGACTGACCGATCCAATTCCGCTGCATGCTCTTGACCGATTCTGGCCATCCGTCCATCTGATCTAGTTCAGTCAGAAGTTCTTCGGCGTAGTCAGTGATTTTCAGAAACCATTGGGCCATTTCACGACGCTCAACAATAGCACCGGAACGCCAGCCCCGACCCTCGACGACCTGTTCGTTAGCCAATACCGTTTGATCTACCGGGTCCCAATTAACCATCGCGTTTTTGCGGTACACCAAACCCTTTTTGTACAGGCGCACAAATAGCCATTGCTCCCAGCGATAGTATTCCGGATCACAGGTGGCGAACTCTCGCGACCAATCGAAACCAAAACCCAAGCGCTGCATCTGGCCGCGCATGTAGGCAATGTTGTCCTTGGTCCAAGCCGCCGGAGCAACGCCATGTTTAATCGCGGCATTCTCGGCCGGCAAACCAAATGCATCCCAGCCCATAGGCTGCATTACATTGCGACCCTTGTGACGTTGGTAACGATTGATGACATCGCCCAGGGTGTAGTTGCGAACATGGCCCATATGCAAGCGACCGCTGGGGTACGGGAACATAGACAAGCAGTAGAATTTTTCCCCGGCGCCCTGGTCGTCACCGACAAAACACTCATTGTCTTGCCAATAGGTTTGCGCGCTGCTCTCCACCTCTTGGGGGTCGTAAATCGGATTCATGGATAGGGGTCTTGTGTCGACTTTAAAACGGCGGCAAGGATACCACCTCGTAACGAAAATTGAGCGATCCGACCGGGCGTTTAGGCGATTTTTGCCCTATCCGCGAGTGACCGTTGACGGAACGCCAAAATCAGCCCGGCGATAATTATCAACAGCGGCCAATCCCCCATCAGGCGGTAAGGCGTAGCGCCCTGCATAACCTGAAAAGAGGTCGCTAACACACCCTCAACAAATTGCGGCAATTGAGCGCGTATCTGGCCACGGTGGTCGACCACCCCAGTAATGCCGTCGTTGGCGGCGCGCAGCAACCAACGACCGTTCTCCAAAGCTCTCACTCGGGCAATCTGCATATGCTGGTGAGGACCAATGGATCGACCGAACCAGGTGTCATTGGTGAGGGTCATCAATACCCCCGCTTGCTCTGCACGCTTACGCATAGAATTGCCGTAGGCAATTTCATAACAAATGCCGATAGCGGCTTGCACCAGCCGACCATTCAGCGACAACACAACATTATCCTGCTGAGCGGCACCACGAGTCGCATTAGACATAGGTAAATCGAAAAAATCGATTAGCCCACGCAACCAATCCTGCAGTGGCACATAGTCACCAAATGGCACCAAATGATGTTTGGTTACAAGACCCTGGGCCTGACCCAAGCCCAGAGCGGCGTTAAATAATTTGTAACGCGGAGCATTAGTGCTTGTTCCCTCAATATCATGCCGCCATTCCACACGAGGTGCGCCAATAACAACATTGGTCGCCGCCTGCTTGCCTCTTGCGTCCAACGCACTGATGATGCGCTCAGCATCAGCGCCGTAGGCTGTCAGAGCGAATTCTGGCCAAACCAAGGCATCCGCCGACCAATGCGGCTCAGACAGCCTCAGATAGCGATTAACAATAGCCTGGCGTTGGTCGGCATCCCACTTGACCGCCTGATCGACATTACCCTGAACAATGGCCACCGAATGCGCGCCTGATGAGGTGACCCATTGCCATGGCCAGGCGAACAGTACCAGTGCAAGAGGCAACATGATCATTGCGACGGATCCACGGGCAATGGGCAACCGCTGCCAAGCTGCCCGAACACACAGTACGCTGCCAATGGTACATACAAGAGCCCAGAAACCGGTGCCCAAGGCGCCCCAAACTGGCAGTAACCCGACAAATAACGAATCCGTCAAACTGTAGCCGACAAATAGCCAAGGGAAGCCAGTGAGTAGCCAGGTCAATGACCACTCCATAAGCGCCCAAGCACAACAAAAGATCATTGCGTTAATCCAGGGCGTGGCCACACGCAAACGCTGCATGACCCAACCTACAGGCAGCATGAACAGGGCTAATGCAGCGACGAAGAGTCCAACCAGCAACCCAGCCAGCAGCGGCGACGCATTACCGTATTGATGAATACTGACGTAAATCCAAGAAGCACCACTGAGGTATTTGCCGACACCGAAAATCCAGGCAAGCAACCCCAGTCGCTGTTGTGAGAGGTGGAGTAATAGGAATATGCCCGCAGCGGCTAGCAGGCTTAGTGGCCACCAACCATATGGCGCAAAACCAAGGGGAAAGCCAGCGCCGAGCAATAATGCCAGGCCGGCATTACGCCAATCAGTCTTGCGCATCCGCCGCGTCAGAGTGCGCCTTCTCTACCTTCAGCAGCCGGATTCTGCGCGATTCAGCGTTAAGCACTTCGAAGCTCATATCAGCAAATACAATGCGCTCGCCGCGCTCTGGTAAATGGCCCAATTGATGTAGAACTAGGCCACCAATAGTGTCGAATTCTTCATCACTAAATTCGGTGGCAAAGTATTCGTTAAAGTCTTCAATGGTTGTATTGGCTTTGACATGAAAGGTGTTGGGCTCGAGCTGCTTTACGAAGCTGTCATCGTCTACGTCGTGTTCATCTTCGATTTCGCCGACAATCTGCTCCAACACGTCTTCAATAGTCACGGCGCCGGAAATCTGGCCGTATTCATCAACCACCAGCGCCATATGGTTACGATTCGCGCGAAACTCTTGCAACAGCACGTTCAGCCGTTTGCTTTCAGGAATCAGTAATGCCGGCCGAATGCAGTCACGCATGGTGAAGCTCTGCTGATTTTCCGGCACTAATAACGGCAACAGATCTTTAGCATGCAGAATGCCTTTGATGTCATCGACGTTGTCGCCAACAACCGGAAACCGCGAATGCCGCGAATCAACGATCACCGGCAGTAACTCTTCCAGCGTTTGATCTTCGTCGACTACGACCATGGCCGAACGCGGGATCATGATATCCCGGGCATGCATATCAGAAACCTGCAGGGCGCCAAAAATGATATTCAACGCATCCACCTCGATCAGCTGCCGCTCCGCGGCATCACGAAGAATACTTACAAGTTCAGGAAGATTTTCTGGTTCATCCGAAAATAAATCAGCAAGCCACTCGCGGACGCCCCGTCGCGGCGCAGTATTTTCGGCTGAGTCTCTTAACAACTCAGATGTGTCACTCATAGATGGGAGATAAAGACCTTATGGACTGCCTTTTTAGGTAAGAACCTCGAAAAAAGCAAGGGCTGGTATTCACTTATACGGATCAGCCACACCTAAATTGGCCAAAATCTGGATCTCAACCCGCTCCATCGTCTGCGCTTCGGCCTCATCAACGTGATCGTAACCAAGCAGATGCAGCACGCCGTGCACGCACAGATGGGCGACATGATGCGCCACGGTTTTACCCTGCTGCTGAGCCTCCGCAACGGCAACCGGCCAACATAGCGCCAAGTCCCCAAGGGGCAGAGTAACGTTATCCATGCCTGCCGCAGTAAAGCTCAATATATTTGTTGGCGCGTTACGCCCACGGTAGGTCTGGTTCAGATTCTGGGATTCTGCTGAATCACAGACCCGCAGACATACGTCGCGCTGTAGCTGCTCATCAGGCACGATGTCCCGAACCTGCTGAAGAAGCGCGTCCAACCCGTTAACCGGCCCAGCAGCAAACTCTTTGAATGCAGCATGCACCACCGCTGCAGCAACGCCGTCAGCAACCTGCAACTCAATAGCCAAGGTCAGCGGCCGCTATTGGAACTTTGGCTATCGCCTTTTCCGGAGGGCTCGGTAAACGCTTCATAAGCATCAACTATGCGCTGCACTAACGGATGCCGAACCACATCCTTGGAGCCAAAGTGAGTAAAGCTCACTCCCTTAGTCTGCCGTAACACATTGATGACGTTCACTAGTCCGGAATTTTCACCTCGCGGCAAATCGATTTGGGTGATGTCTCCAGTAACCACTGCAGTGGACCCAAAGCCGATACGCGTTAAGAACATTTTCATTTGCGCTACGGTGGTATTTTGCGATTCATCCAGAATGATATAGGCGTTATTCAAGGTACGACCACGCATATAGGCCAAGGGCGCCACTTCGATAATATTGCGCTCAATATATTTATTGACCCGCTCAACACCGAGCATTTCGTAAAGCGCGTCGTAGAGGGGCCGTAAGTAGGGATCAATTTTTTGCGCTAGGTCACCAGGTAGAAACCCTAGCTTCTCGCCCGCCTCCACTGCAGGGCGCACCAGTAAAATGCGTGATACCTGTTGCGATTCCAGCGCTTCAACCGCACATGCCACGGCCAGGTACGTTTTTCCGGTACCTGCAGGGCCGACGCCGAAACTGATGTCATGACTGCGTACTGCGCTGACATAAAGCTGCTGATTTCGACCGCGCGGCTTGATGGATTTCTTTAACGTACGAATGACCGGCCCATCTGCTGCTTGATCCGCGGTCTGCTGCTGTTTTTGATCGATTTGGTCTTGGCGTTGTAACAACTCTTCCACTCCTGCTTCCTGCAAAAACAGATGCACCTGATCGGGCTCCAATGTTTGCTGATGCGCTGTTTCTCTATACAACTGGTGCAATAGCGCCTCTGCCGAGCGCACACGGACATCGGGGCCACTAATTTGAAATTCATTACCCCGGTTACGAATGTGTACATCCAACCGCTGTTCGAGCTGTTTGAGATTAGCATCCACCGGGCCAACCAGTATCGCCAGACGCTCCGCATCGTCTGGCTCAAGTAAAGTACGTCGGGTTAATGGAACGACTGTGGCGGGACTCGGCGCTGCCGAGGTTTCTGCAAGGGACCGCGAGGACTCAGTATTTTGTTCGTGCAATGTTCACCATTTAATTTTTAGCTTGCCGCTAGGCCTCAGCTTAAGCCTAAGTACTACGCTGTCAATTGCCCAGCGTTCGTCATTAATCTGCCAGCATCACCCCACGCATAGAGTTAGGCAGCGCTTCGGTAATTTCAACTTCGCAGAATCCGCCAACTAGTTCACTAGGACCAACGAAATTCACCACTCGGTTGTTCTCGGTACGCCCAGCGAGTTGCTTCCCCGTCGGATCTTTCTTCGCAAAACCCGTTACCAGCAGCCGTTGGCGCGTGCCCACCATCGCGTCGGCAATGGCCTCGGCCTGAGTACGCAGAGTTGCTTGCAAATGCTGCAACCGCTGTTTCTTGAGCGACTCCGGCGTATCGTCTGCTAGAGCCGCCGCTGGCGTGCCAGGACGAGCACTGTAGATAAAACTGAAGGACACATCGAAACCCACGCGCTCAATTAAATCCATAGTGGCGTTGAAGTCCTCCTCGGTCTCGCCGGGAAAACCGACAATGAAGTCCGAAGACAGGCTTATATTTGGGCGAATCTCTCGCAGCGCGTTAATTTTATCGATGTATTGCTGAGCGGTATGACCGCGCTTCATCGCCGTCAAAATACGATCTGAACCCGCCTGCACAGGCAGGTGCAAGTGATCGACCAATTGCGGTACGTCGCGGTACGCGTCCAGCAGACTGTCAGAAAAATCCATTGGATGAGAGGTGGTAAAACGAATGCGCTCAACCCCCGCAATGTCTGCGACGTAGTAAATAAGCTCAGCAAGATCCGCTTGATCACCGTCAATGCTCCCCAGATAGGAGTTTACATTTTGCCCAAGCAGATGGATTTCACGTACCCCCTGAGCCACCAGACCACGGACTTCCTGCAGTACTGAATCGACTGAGCGGCTGACCTCTTCGCCCCGGGTATAGGGCACGACACAAAAACTACAGTACTTACTGCATCCCTCCATGATCGACACGAATGCGGAGGGACCATCCATTTTGGGTTCTGGTAACCGATCGAACTTTTCCACTTCGGGAAATGTGACATCAACTACCGACAGCAGATTCTGCTTACGACTGTCTAACATCTCCGGTAAACGATGAATCGTCTGTGGGCCAAATACCATGTCCACCACCGGTGCACGACGCATGATGGCATCGCCTTCCTGACTGGCCACACAACCGCCCACACCGATGACTAGGTCAGGGCGCTCAGATTTAAGTTTTTGCCAGCGACCAAGTTGATGGAAAACTTTCTCTTGAGCTTTTTCGCGAATAGAGCAGGTATTGAGCAACAATACATCCGCATCTGCTTCATTTTCAGCGCGCTCATAGCCCTGAGTTTCGCGCAGCACGTCGTACATACGCGCTGAGTCGTACTCATTCATCTGGCAGCCATGAGTTTTTACAAAAAGCTTTTTAGCCATGCTCACTAAACCATTGCAGGGGCGGCGATTATACGCAAAGTACAGCGCCACCATAGTCTCAAAGCACGCCCTAAATACCCTTGAAAAGCGTCCGCCGATCCCCAACTATCTCGCACGAGCACATACCGTTCGAAATCTTGATAAAGGCAAGCTATATGGCCGCTAAAGAAATGACTGAAAACACCTATCGGATCCTCTTCCATAATCAGGGTCAAATCTACGAGGTGTATGCGCGCAGCATCTATCAAAGCGATTTATACGGATTTGTTGAAGTCGAAGACTACGTGTTCGGCAACCATTCGCAAATGCTCATCGACCCAGCAGAAGATCGCCTGCGCAGCGAATTTGAAGGCGTGCAGCGCTCGTATATCCCAATGCACGCCATAGTGCGCATCGACGAGGTCGAAAAAGAGGGCGTCGCGAAAATCACTACCGGTTCCGGGGAGAAAGTTACACCCTTCCCCATGCCAATGCCCAAGGACAAAGGCTAATAACCCTCCTCTAACAACGGAAACGCACTTAGCACATGGCTTGCTCCGAGGGGTTGCTCTCGGTGCAGTAGCCCGGGGTGCAGATCAGCAACATCCGCCATCCCAGTTAACGCCAACGAAATTTGGATTTCGCGCTCTAGAATCGACAAGCCACGCAGAATTGCCGGAGCACCACCAGCCGCTGCCGCAAGGGCTTCGAAGCGCCCCATGCCAACCGCTGTGGCACCTAGGCATAGGCCCTTGATCACATCAGCGCCGCGCATAAACCCGCCGTCTACCACCACCGGCACACGACCCGCCACCGCCTCTACCACCGCTGGCAGTGCATCAATACAGGCTACCGTGTGGTCGAGTTGACGACCGCCATGATTCGAGACGTAGACCACATCAACACCGGCGTCTACACACTGCTTAGCGTCCTCAGGGTGCATAACACCCTTAACGACCAATGGGATATCGAACTTTTCCTTAATGTGCGCGACCGTATCCCAGTTCATCGTGGACTGATAATTAACGCCACTTTGGTCGAGCATGGTGCCCGTCGCCATGCGCGCTTGCATGGGCACATAGCCTTTCATAATGTCACGCTCACGCCGCGAGTAGACCTGCGTATCTGCAGTGAGACAGAAGCCGATATAGCCACAGCTAATGGTGCGCTCAATCTGATCATCCAACCAAGCCTGATCGCCAGACAAGTACAGCTGATAAATACGCGGGCCAGGAACATTTTGAGCGACGGTCTCAAAATCCGGCATGCATGAAGAGCTGAGAATCTGCAGCACCCCGAAGTCCGCAGCAGCCTGAGCAACTGCAGTACCCCCATCTTTGGTGAAGGCCTGAACCGAGCCAATCGGCGGCAACAGCACTGGAATCCGTAACGTTTGACCAAGAATCTGGGTCGTAGTTTTCACATCACTGACGTCGCGCAGAATGCGCGGCAAAAACGTCCATGAGTCTATGGCCCCACGGTTGCGGCGCAGCGATGCTTCAGTATCTGCCGCACCAACCAAGTAATCCCAATCGCCCTTATCTAGATTGCTTCGCGCAGATCTAACAATATCTGTTAGTGTTTTGAAATCTCCCATGCCGCCTCCTCACTCTTAGATAACGCCATAAAGTTCATGGCATGAAATTACTCTCAGGGTAAACTAGCTGCCAACACAGACACAACGACAGGATAGTTCCATGGCAGGTATGGTCATCATCGGCGCCGGTCACGCAGCGGGCCAAGCAGCGGCAAGTTTGCGACAGGAAAAGTACACTGGCCCCATCACCATCATTGGCGACGAGCCCCACTTACCATATCAGCGGCCCCCGCTGTCAAAAGCCTATCTATCTGGCAGCCAAGAAGTCGAACGGGTTTATCTGAGGGCAGAAAAATTTTATCAGGACAAAGACATCGACCTGAAACTTTCCACCCGGGCAACGGCAATCGACCCAGACGCCAAAGTTGTTGAACTAGCAGACGGCAGTAGCATCGACTATGACAAATTGCTGATTAGCACCGGCTCGCGACCGCGCATATTGAGCATTCCCGGCAGCGACCTAGGTGGCATTCATTACCTACGTACCATTGACGACGTAGACGGAATACGCGCCGAGATGCGCGAAGGCGCTAATTTGGTCATCGTCGGCGGAGGCTACATTGGCCTCGAAGTGGCCGCCGTTGGCGTCGAACAGGGCCTCAACGTACATGTCTTAGAAATGGAAGAGCGCATCCTACAGCGCGTAACCACCCCCACAATGTCCAAGTATTACGACGAATTGCATAGAGGCCGTGGGGTCAACATCCATACCAATACGGGCGTCACCGGCTTCAGCGGTGACGGGAAGGTGCAAAAAGTATTGTGCGGAGACACTGAATTCGCTGCAGATATGGTCATCGTCGGCATCGGCATCGTGCCAAATATCGAATTGGCTCAAGCAGCGGGATTAACTTGCGACAATGGCATTGTGGTAGACGACCACTGCCAAACCTCAAACCCCGACATTTACGCCGCCGGCGACTGCACGAACCATCCAAATGCATTACTGGATCGAAGATTACGCCTAGAGTCGGTACCGAATGCTATGGATCAGGCGCGCACTAGTGCTGCTAACATGCTGGGCGGCGATAAAAGCTATGCCGCAATTCCCTGGTTTTGGTCCGATCAATACGAGCTGAAACTACAGATGGTGGGATTTTCTGCAGACGGCAATCGCGAGGTGCTGCGGGGCGATATGGCGGCTAATCAGTTCGCTGTCTTCTATCTAAAAGACAACACCGTTGTTGCAGCGGATGCGGTGAACAGCCCCAAGGAATTCATGCTGTGTAAACAACTGGTGGGTAAGGAGGCTGATGCCGCAGTCCTAGCAGACAGCACCAGCGACCTAAAGTCGCTATTGGCATAACCAGTAGCCGCACAGCTACAGGCCTAGGACCTGCTTGGCAATGATGTTGTGTTGTACCTCGGAAGAGCCACCAGCAATGGTGAATCCGCGATGGTGATAACGGCCTGAGGCGATATATTCCGCCCAATCAGGGGTCACAGCGGCGCCGCCAGTGGCGGTATCTAGGGGTAAGGCAAGGTAGTCGATCAGCGTAAACAGCACTTCGTCCTGCGCCTGCACCAGCTCGCTGCCTTTAAGTTTTAGCATGCTCGGTTCGGCCCCGATATCACCACCGCCATCAAATGCGGTGAGAATTCGCAGGCTCGTTGTTTCCAATGCCTGCAGACGAATATCCAATTCGTTAACCGCCTTACGAGTTGCATCCGGCACCGCCGAACCACGCGACAACTGATGTTCTAGCGTCTCTCGCAGATTCGCTAATATGCGGCGATTTTCTGCCACCCGCGACACCATCAACCGCTCATCACCCAACAAGCTCTTGGCCACCGTCCAACCACGATCCTCATCGCCCAAGCGCTGACTCATCGGCACTCGCACATCTTCAAAAAACACCTGATTCCAAAGGCGCTTGCCGTTAAACGCATACAGGGGCTTCACCGTAACGCCGGGCGAGGTCATGTCGAACAATAGAAAGCTGATACCTTTTTGCTGTTGAACATCAGGATTAGTGCGTACAAGGCAAAAAATCCAATCCGCATGCTCAGCACCAGATGTCCAGATCTTCGAGCCGTTAATCAGATAATCGTCGCCGTCGCGTTGCGCCCGGGTGCGTACGCTCGCTAAATCGGAGCCCGCCTGGGGCTCTGAGTAGCCCTGACAAAACCATAAATCTGCATTGCGAATTTTGGGTAAAAACTCAGCTTTTTGTGTCTCGCTACCGTATTTGATGATCGCCGGACCAACCATGTTAAAGCCGAAACCAGACAATGCCGGAGCGTGGAATTTTCGGCACGCCACATCAAAAATATGCCGATAAGTTAAGTTCCAGCCGGTTCCACCGTAGGCAACTGGCCAATTCGGCGCAGCCCAACCCTGAGCATTAAGAATACGTGTCCACTCTGTCAGTTCATCTTTCGAGATAGACGCGCCATTGCGCACTTTTGCTGCCGTTTGGCTCGGCAAATTAGCGGCTAGAAACTCTTCCACCTGCTGCTGAAAAGCCAACTGCTCCGCTGAAAATTGAAAACGCATACGCCCTAGTCTCCCAAATCCTTCTGGCCCCATCATAGGCTTGAGAGTGATAGACTCAAGTCATGCATACCACTATCGAAATAAGTAAAGAGTACCTGCACTTTGCCGCAGCCCACTTCACCCTGTTCAGCGCCACTGAGCGGGAGAATCTGCATGGCCATAATTTTCAGGTCACCTTGAACGCAACCGCGCCAGTTCATGACGATGGCCTGACGTTCGACTACAACATTTTGAAAAAAACACTCAAGGCGCTGTGTGACGAATACGACGAACAAGTGCTTATGCCCACCCAATCGCCCTATTTGGAATTTGAGAAAGACAACGAGTTCACCTACGTGCTCTTCAACGGCGAACGCATACCCTTTCTCGATCGCGACCTGACGCTACTGCCGATCCGCAATGTCACTGTCGAGGAGTTGGCTCATCACTTTCTCGATCGCTTAGTTGCAGACGCAACCATCGCGGCCCTAGATATTGAGCATTTGTTAGTGCGCTGCGCGTCCGGAGAAGGCCAGTGGGCACACGCTGAATGGTGGTCAGAGCCATCCTAGCGAAGACAGAGTTGCGACAGCCAAATATCATCAGACCGCATTCACAGCTACCAGTATGGTCGTACTACATTAGCCTGAGTGCAGTCCGCTACCGGCCTAAATTATCATTCCAGATAAGCGCTTATCTGGGCAGGAGCTGCGCCGCCACTAGGCTATCTTGGCCGCTGGTGACCCGGGCCTATTTAGTTCAACCTACGCTTAAAATTTAAGGACGTCTCTATGCCACATCTTGTCATCACCGGCGCCAGTGCGGGGATTGGTGCAGCAACCGCCGAACTCTTTCAAAACAACGGCTTTGACATTGTTAACCTGTCGCGCAAACCGTGCCCGGTGGCCGGCGTAACCAACATCCCATGTGACTTAGCGCAGCCGGATTTCATTCAGAAAATCGAAAACGACCTATTAAATGCGCTAGGCGACAGCGCCCAGATCGCGCTGATTCATAACGCCGCGTTGCTGATCAATGACAACATCGCCAGCACTGACTCGGAGCAACTGCGACGCGTACTGGAAATCAATGTAGTCGCTGCAAGCAGCCTTAACCAGCTACTGATACCGCGCATGGGTGCTGGCTCCTCAGTGCTATACGTGGGTTCTACCTTGGGTGAAAAAGCGGTACCAAATAGCTTCACCTACGCTACCAGCAAACATGCGGTTATCGGCATGATGCGCGCCACTTGCCAGGACCTAGCCGGCAGCGGCGTACACACTGTCTGCATTAATCCAGGCTTTACCAATACTGAGATGCTGCGCGAACACGTGCCGGCAGATGTCATGCCGCAAATCGCCGCTATGAGTGCATTCGAGCGCTTGATCGAGCCAGAAGAAATAGCTACAGCGCTGTTATTTGCCGCCCAAAACCCCGTGCTCAACGGCGCCGCCATCAACGCCAATCTTGGGCAAATCGAACGCTAGCCTCGGCGCTCAGAGGTTAGTTGCTTCCTCATTTTCGCCAAGACCAAGGTAGACCCTTAGATAACGCACTGCGAGATAAATAGGGCCAGTGTCCAGCGCTGCTACCACCAACTTGAATACGTAGCCTGATGCAATAAGCGCCAACAGTTGTGGCCACACCGGCTCGCTGTCGTTCAAAGGTAAAAAAGACGCCGCTGCGATGTAGGTCACCAAGATAACAGCTGTAGAGTCAACCAGTTGGCTGAACATAGTGGATACATTGTTGCGCAACCATAGATGTCGGCCCTTAGTGAGCCGTTTCATCCAGTGAAAAATCCGTACATCGCAAAACTGCGCCACTAGGTAGGCAACCATTGAAGCAGCCACCGCACCAAATGCGGCGTCTTTGACTTCAAAGAACACAGGTTTACGCCCGGCAGCATCGATGAGCGGAGCACCAGTGGCTGGGTCTACCCCGGCGCCAGGCAGGACGCTGCCCAGCCATAACAAAAACACCACCCAAACATTCAGCAACAAACCCACCAAAACCATGTCGCGCGCTTTTTCTTCGCCAAACAGCTCACTGATCAGGTCAGTACACATGAACGTTACTGGATAGGGCAGCACCCCGACCGCGACGATCATGGGAATTTGTAGCCCGAAAACAGTGAAGGAAAAATCCAGAAACCGCGTAACACCCAAAATATTGAGCATCGCGAGAGTGCCAAGAAACATCCCCGACAATACGAAGAACACCCGTTGGCGACGTTTCTGGTAAATAGCTTCCGTCATCTCTGTCTCCAAAAGCAAATCAATGCCAATCCTGCGTCAGCGCGGATTTTCCACCCATTGCTGGTTCACACAATTGTCTAAGCCATTGCCGTCGAGGTATTTGATCGCCACCTCGCCACCTTTAAAGCGCATGTCATAAACGCTCTCGGGGGTAAAAAACGCAGAGTGCGGCGTAATCAATAGTCGGTGATCTATCCACTCCTCGTCCGCGGCCCACGCCTTAATCAATGGATGGTCAGGATTTGCCGGCTCCTCCGGTAACACGTCCAGACCACAGGCCTGAATCATATTTTCCTGCATCGCCGTATATAGATCATCAAGGTCAATAATTGGCCCACGTGCGGTATTCACTAGCACTAAGCCGGGTTTCGACGCTGACAGCACTTGCAGATTAATGAGTTTCTCAGTGGTCGGACCCAGCGGCAGATGTAAGCTGACCACATCGCATTGGCCAAACAATTCCTCAAGCGAATGCACGCGACGAATCCCAACGGCCAACTCGGCACCGTTTTCACGATAGGGGTCGTACATCACCACATCCATACCAAACGCTTTTGCGCGCAGCACAGCGGCAGTACCTATCCGGCCCAGACCCACCACACCAAAGACACAGGAGGAAAGTCGTTTACCAAAGGGATTTAACGCCGGGCGCCACAGCCCCTTGGGGTCTTTTTTAAGCTCACGGGTATGAAAGGTAATGCCCTTCATCAGAGACAACATCAGCGCCATAGCGTGGTCGGCCACTTCCTGAGTGCCATAGTCAGGCACGTTACAGACCGGCAATCCTAGTGCCCCCCAAGCAGCCAAATCCAGATTATCGAAACCGACTTTGGGGGTTACAACGATCCGGCACTTTTTCAGTTTGGCACGGTATTCCGCGGGGATATCGTTAACGGTCACAATACCGTCGCAATTTTCCCACTGCTCGTCGGTCACGTCTTCGAAGCGCTCGCAAAACTCTGCGCGGTGCTCGCCCACACTACTTGTTTCGATGTCTCGACCATCGGGCCAGCGCATCGCAGGCCATAAAATTCGGTACGTCATCTTTCCCCCTAATTAATCCGCGAAATGATGTTACAACCCGTCTAATGTTTCCGCTAGCAAAGCAACACTGGCGCGCAATATCGGCTCCTGCAAACCGCCCAAGCGTATGCGCGTGGCAATCATATGAGTCATGCCCAAGGACTGCTGGTATTCCTGTACGCGCTCGCGAACGAAACTCGGTTCACCAATAATGGTCCAATCGTCAATGCTTTCACCGTCCTGCAAACGGCTATTGTCGGCCTGAGCGGCAAGGGCTTCACGCAGCCGCTGACACTCACTGGTATCACGGCTGACAAATACTGTGCGCATCAGCGGCACCACCGCAGGTGGGGTTACCCCTGCGGCTACCGCAGCCGCCTGATGCTGAGCGTAGTTTTCACCGAGCGTGCCCAGACTTTCCATTGGCGACGACAAATAAGGTAATCCCAATCCACCGGCTTGAGCCAGCGCCTTAGGACCAAACGCTGCAACCCAAATCGGCGGCTCCGGCAGTTGCGCAGGCCGCGGATAAACCTTAATCGCATTCTCGGGTTCGTTGTCTAGCGTCACCGCTTCGCCGGCCCAAGCGCGACGCATAATGTCTAAAGTCCATGCAAAGATTCTGCGCTTTTCCGCCACCGGCACGTGAAAGGCGCGCAACATTTCCGGCGCATAACCACGGCCCACGCCAAGAATAAGACGACCGCCGCTCATTTGATCGAATACCGCGACTTGTTCAGCCGCCTGCAACGGATTGCGCAGAGTCAATAAATAAGAGGTTGTACCTAACTTGATCGTTTTTGTAACACCCGCAACCGCGGCCAGCAGCGTCAATGGATCGGGTAGCGCGCTTTCACCGAAATGATTTTCTGGTAGCCATAGCGATTGGTAACCGCACTCTTCAGCAAATTGCGCCTGATCACACAAACTGTGCGCCGAAAGATTAGAAAAATTCCACGGTGTTAAACCCAAATGCAACTTAGTCACGATGCTCCTTAAACGCAGTTATTGCACTTGCTGTAATTTAGCCGCCTCATTGTCAAAACGTTGCATGAGCAACATCGCGCGCATGGTTGCCATCACCGCCGACGTATGCCGCTGGTGGGCAAAATCCTGATACAGCGGATCGCCCTCCAACAGCAGGCAGGTTTCCTCGCCACAGCGAAAACTGGTTCGCTCACCGAACTTATTGCCTGCAGGGCCATAGTTGCCAAATTCATCTGCCGCACCGAATTGCCAGAAAGCCGTCCACTGGGTAGGAAGGCCCTCGATAGGGGCGCGTACACTGACAATGGTTTCTTGGGCCGTGGCTTCCAACAATTGCTGCAATCCCGGTCGGGCGTCAGGAGTCTGCAGAACCTCAGCAAAAGCCACGAGTTCTGAACACCGATTGGCTAAGGTGCGTTCTAAGCGTTCAACGTCCACGTTGAATCGATCAAAGCGGTCGAAGAAAGAAAAGCGCCACCAGCGGCTGGTAAAAACCGGCACCACGCGGGGTGGCGACGTCACATCCTGCAGATAACTCAGCAGCCGGCCAAAGGTTTTGAGGCGCTTTTGCCGGTCGCTCGTTTGCTCAAGCTCCCGATTCAAGCCGTTAAAATGGTCATGAAATCGCGTATCGATTAGCCCCAGAGCGGCACGGCTTTGGGCGGCGTCACGGTTGTAGTAATTCCAGCGAAACATGCGCCAAAACACGTTGCTGTCGGCCTGGGCGATATTAGCGCGCACTACATAGCGAGTATCTAGAGCCGACAATGGTTGCAGCTCTGATGTTTGATCGCAGCGACTTAGCTGTTTCGCGGCCAAAAACGTTAACTGCTGATGCACCGCGCTTTCATAGCCAAAAGCAGGCATAGCTGCAATCAGCAACAGCCAGGCAAGCGAGCGTGAACAAGCACTGCGAAAACCACTTAGAGTGAATCTAGGACACATAAAACGGCGGCCGTGTTGGTAACGGGATGACGTGCTCATCAGTTTCTAATTCGTCCAACAGTTGCTGCAGCGTCTTACCGGTATTTGGCCAAACCACGTCGGGTACCAACTCTACTGCCGGCTGCAGCACGAACAGCCGGTTCTTGGCCCGCGGATGCGGTAACACAAAGTTCTCTGTGTCACGAAGCTCATCGTCAAACAGCAACAGGTCCAAATCCAATTCGCGCGGTGCGTTACGTACATGTTTTTCGCCCCGGCCAAACTCGCGCTCCAAGTGCTTTAGTTCAACCAGCAGCTGCTCCGGCAGCAAACCATCAATGGGGTCAAAAACTGCAGCCGAATTCACAAAATCGCCAGAGTCTGGCGGGCAGTCAACCGGCGTGGTGCGCCACAGTCGCGAGCTACGCAAACTCCCCGGCTGCGCGAAACGGACTAAAGCCTCAATCGCCGCAACCATCGTTTGCGTTGAATCTCCACGGTTCGACCCGAGCCCTAACAGCACCATCTACAGCAACTCTTAACTATGAACTACCAAAATATAGAGAACAGGACGGAAAGCAACCGCAAACCACCCAAGATCTGGGCAAATTACCAAATCTGAAACAATAGCTTTAAGCCACCCACTGGTATTGCTGAGGCGAGTGTTTAACGACGCGGCATCTGCCGTTGCAGGCCGCTAACTCCGCGCATTTATCGAATAGTAATCGGGCCAAACCGCCCATTGCGGTAAACCCGCAACATTAGGCTTCGATTGTCTCGCCGCACCGCTTCGCGCAGCTCGGCGATATCCGTGACCGTATTGCGGTTAGCACCCACAATGATATCTCCGGAGCGCAACCCATATGCGTAGGCCGAACTATTGATCATAACTTCGGCGACCAATACGCCACCGCCAAGATCATCTGCAGCGCCGAGATTCTGCAGCACCACACCGTTTAGCCGCGGACTTATTCGCTGCCCGGCCAGCTGTTCCTGGGTGTCCGCAAAAATCTCCAGCGTCAGTGTTCGCTGCTCGCCTTGGCGCACCAACACAATGTCCAAGCGATCGCCAATAAACATCACTGCCGCCTGATTCTCGAAGTCCGCAACACTGGTGATTTTCTTATCGCCCATTTGCACGATGACATCGCCCGGCGTGAGTCCAGCTTTTTCCGCAGAACTCGCGGGCTGAACATCTACCACCACCACACCCGCCGGCGCCCCGTCGGCCGGCAATACATCAAAGGCTTTCGCCAGTTCGCGATTGAGCGGCTGTACGACCGCTCCGACATAGCCTCGATTAACCTCACCGTTTTCGATCAATTCGGCAATAATCGCGGCAGTCATATTGGCCGGAATCGCAAAACCAATGCCCACATTCCCGCCGCTGGGTGCGTAGATCGCAGTATTAATACCTACCAGATCACCACGCAGATCCACTAATGCACCGCCTGAGTTGCCAGGATTGATGGGTGCATCGGTCTGAATAAAATCTTCATAGCCCTCTATGCCCAGACCACTGCGGCCCAAGGCACTCACAATACCGCTGGTTACCGTTTGATTCAGACCAAAGGGATTGCCGATGGCGACTACAAAGTCGCCAACCCGCAACGCGGCACTGTCGGCAAATTGAATAGCCACAAGGTTCTGTGCTGAAACCTTCAACAGCGCCAGGTCGACTTGGGGATCACGCCCCACCAGTTCGGCGTCCAAGGTGCGGCCGTCAGAGAGACCAACGGTGATTTCATCAGCGCCGTCGATGACATGGTTGTTGGTAACGATATAGCCCTCGGCCGCATCAACCACCACCCCCGAGCCAGCGCTTTGGGTCCGACGGTAGCGGCGCCGGCTTTCAGGGATATTAAAAAAGCGCCGAAAAAACGGATCCGCCAATAAGCGATTGTGCTCAACTACCGTTGAGCGAGTAGCAATATTAACGACGGCCGGATTCGCCCGCTCCAGCATGTCGGCAAGACTCGGCAGCGCAATCGTAGACTTACCATCCGCATCGGCAATCGCCGCAGGCAGTGCCGCCTGCGCCGTCCCAAAGACCACACAGAAAAATATCCCAAGCGTAAATCGATACCGCATTGCTCTCGCCACGGGCTAAGTCACTCCAGCTATTTTAGGTACTTGTGTTGTGGGAATCAGCACTGGCGACCCACACCACCACAAAGGCTACTAACGACGTTACTAACGCACCAACATAGGCAAAAGTATAGGACCCGAGGATGTCAAAAACCCAGCCCAAGCAGAAGGGTCCGACAGCCACGCCCAATACCGAAATTGCATTGGCACGCGCAAACAATTGAGGATAAATATCTACCGGAAACCGTTCGGCTAACCACAATGGCTGAGTCATCAGCAAATTTCCCACGCTCAAGCCAAATACTGCTGCAGCGATCACTCCAACTACCCCGTTCGGTGCCAAAGCGATCAACGCCATCCCCACACTTTGCAGCAGCAAGTTACCTAGTGCGAACCAGCGAATCGGTATCCGACTCACCAGCCAGCCGCCAAAAAACCGGCCGCCAATGCTGGCAATGGACAATGCCTGCACCGCCATGGCCGCCATGCCAAAACCACCCAGCAACTCCACGCGGCTATAAAGGTGCGCAATGCCGCCTACCTGAGACGCCATAATAAGCACATAGGCTAGGGCCAAAAGCACATAAAACCGGCTGCGCAGCGCCGCCGCTAGGTCGGCGGCGAGAGTCTCTGATTGCTGTTGCTGAGCCTCAGCGGATTCGGCCGCGCCTGTTGCAGCATTAGGAAATCGTAAAAACAGCGCGATGGGCACAACTGTAACAATCAAGAACGCGCCCAGCCCGTGCATGGTCAGATCTAGACCTAAGGCATTCATAGAATAGGCAGAGATGGGTGTGATCAAAAAACCGCCCAGCGATAGCCCGGTCGACGCAATGGCCAGGGCCATAGAACGCTCAGGCCCGGGAAACCAGCGAGTGATCAGCGTAGTGGAAATAACGATGGAGATACCGGCATTACCGACACCAAATAGCGAAAACAGCAGGTAGACCTGCCACAGGGTATCGGCAAAACCCACCAAGCCCACCGATATACCCGAAACCAAGGCTCCAACGATCACAACCTTGCGTACCGACCAGAC
>Ga0160423_10000961_pt1 | contig 24031 bp, 43 predicted proteins | sample CRUFie14St8metaG_FD_108191 | JGI IMG/M metagenome (GOLD analysis project Ga0160423, IMG submission 108191) | Marine microbial communities from the Costa Rica Dome - CRUD Field 142mm St8 metaG | ecosystem: Environmental > Aquatic > Marine > Oceanic > Photic zone | place: Costa Rica: the Eastern...
TGACCAGTTTAGATGACGTGTCCTCCGTAACCTTTGAGATAACTTCTTCTTCCGTCTTAAGTCTCTTTTCCTGTTTGGCAAGTTTCTTTTTCTCCTTTTGTATCTTAGCTTTTTGCTGTCTTAATTTTATTTTTCTTTTTTGTTCGGCTGAATAGTTGTATTGAGACGTAACTCCCTTGGGTCTCCCTGTTTTTTTCTTTGGTTTACCTGACTCAGTTAGAACAAACGAGCCATCTTTGTTGGTTTCGTAGTCTTCTGGGAATATTTCCCATAAATCTTTTTCTAAATGTTTCTTTAATGCTACATGACTAATCTTTCTGCCAGTTTCTTCAGACAATAGTGTAGCTGCCTCACGTAATGAGTAGGCTTTGTTGTAAATACTCTTGAGATATTTGTTGAGAGCTTTTAATTGCTCTGGAATAGGCTTGAGATAGCCTTTGACCTCGCTAACTTCGTAACCAAATGGAATGGTTGCTGATTTTTTCTTGATATAGTTAGGAGGAATACTAGACATAATAAAAAGCTGCCCTTTTAGAAGACATTACCTAGATGAAATAACGATTTTTATATTCTAAAAAGGTCTTAAGCATAACTCAGGACTGCTCCTTGGTTTGATTCTTCTTTTTACCAAATATTCTGTCCCAGTTGTCTTCGTATTGTTGTTTAGAAACTTCTCTAGGCCTAGGTTTTGCACCTTTACCTGCTGCATTTCTATAAATACTACGTCTTAATGGGACGGCATTGTGTTTGTCATCGCTACCAATCTGTGGCATCTTACCATTTTACCCTATTAGCCCAATATGCTGCTGACATTTTACCTTTCTTAATGTTTTTAGCATGTCTAGCCTTAAATGACTTAGCTCTTTTTGTCATAGTTCTATCACCAGTTTTACCTTGTTGTCCAAATCGGATAGTTTTTATTTTATTACCTTCTTTAGCAACAACAACATGTGATTTTGTTTTATGTCCTGGTGTTCTTTTTGGCTTATTGTAGCCTGATACACCTGCTCTAGCTAGTCTTGGGTCTTTTTTCTTAGCCATTATTTCCTGTATGCTCTAGTTTTTCTAGCAATTTTCTTAGGTTGTCTAACAAATTGCTTACCTTTTCTATTACCTGCTGCTTTAGCTCTGTTAGTTGCTCGTTTTTCTTCAGCACTTAGAGCCTTCCAAGCTGCATCAGGTAAATATCTTTTCTTACCTTTGCTTGGTTTACCGTCTGAAGTTCGCCATTTTTGTCTGCCCCACTTCTTTAGAGATAGTTGAGACTTTTTCAATGTCATTTATAACCTCCACCTGCTTTCTTGTAGGCTTTGGCTAACATCTGAGCCTTACGAGCTGACCATTGTCCTGGCTTACCACCTTTACCACCAGCCTTAATACGGTTAAAAATCCGTTTTCGTAGGGTTGGTTTAGTGTAGTTTCCTGCTTCGTTGACTCTTGACTTGGCTTTTTTCTTTGCTGGCATTAGTGTAATGTTACCTCTTTTTGTGGCACAAAGTCTGTAACTTCACCCACGATAATAAGACCGTAGTGTTCTGCTAAGTTTTGTGCTTCTTTGTATGTACCTGCTTTTATAAATGGCCCTAAAACAACTCTAGGGTCATCTTCTAAAAACTCAGTAGCATATATTCTATCATCCATCGACTTCTGTATATTCCCCATCATCGGCTGATAAGTCTATGGTTTCTTTTTGTGGAAGAATAAAAATCCCTCCTGTGACATTGTGATTAATGTCAAGTTTTTCTTTCTTTATAACACCAACTCTATCTAATAAAGTTTGTGCTGCCTGGAGTTTTACATTAGCTTGAGGCACGGCCTCGTCACTATGCATAATCTCTACAAGCTTGAAAGCTGCTGAAGGTGCTTCCCTTGCAAGTACATTCGAGGCCAAATCAATTATTTCCTCTTTAAGACTGTTTATAACTTGGTAGTGATTGCCTGAGTAACCTGCGAGTTCGGCTGAGAGCTTTAGGTTGCCCTTTGTGTCTACTAGATGTTGCAAGAACTTCTCTTGCTTCTCTGTAAGCTTTCTGGTTGTTAAAGCACTCATGTCTATTATTATAAAGCTACTATCAAACTTGTCAAGTTTTTCGCCAAAATCTATTGACAAACCACTATCTCAACTGTATAATGAGGATGTGTCCGTGGGGGGTCTATATAGTCTATGAAGCCTCCCTGGACAAACAGCACCTCATGCTCGGTTGGGGGCGATTTTTAGCCCTACTTAACACCGAAAAGTTCCATAAAATATTTGACCACTACCATATATATACACCACCTGGGGTGGCCACCTGCCCAGCCCTCTTATACTTGTCAAGACTTGGCAGATTTTGGCAGAGCTACCAGGAGAAACCAGGAGACCTGACAAGCTCAAGAGGTTTACAAGCCATAACTACTCATAAAGACCCGAGACGTGAACCAGAGAAACCCCAGGAGAAGTTCTAAAACTCCCCAGGCTTCATAGGGTTACTGAGTTATTTACTGGCAACCTGGCAGAGCTTAACAGGATATAAATAATAATGAGGCTGGGGCTGGTGTTAAGTTGGCAAAAATTTTTTTAAATAATTTGTAACATTTTTATTACTGGTTCGTTTAAGGGGTATGAATAACAAAATAAAACTCCAGGAACAGAGTATAAAAGAACCCATCAGAACTATTTCTGGTGAAGATGTATTAATTAACCCAGGGCATTTTAAAAAGCTTTACCAATATAAAGGATTTCTTTTTTATATGTGTCCTATCTTTAAAGAATATGCGAGCCTTGAAGGTCAAGCGATTGGCGATATTTGGGGAAAGAATAGAGAGACCCTGAAGAAGAAAGTTGATATGAGAATTAATCAGGCTTTAGCAGAGGCTGGATATTCTGAAAGAGTTAAACCTTTATAACTAGATGAAGCCCTGGCTATTTGCTGGGGCTTTTTTATTTGCAAGTAAAAGAAATATTTTTTATACTGACCATATATTATTAAAAAGGAGAAAACATGAATAATATAAATACTACTAAAAACGGATATATAAATAATGTAAATCTAGCAAATCAAATGAGAGCTGGAGAAGTTGAAAAGAAAGAAAGCTTTTTGACTTTTGTTGAGGGGCTTGAGGCTTTATATAGTGAAGCCCTAAATATTAGGTCTCATATATTTGACGATGGAGGCCGAGACTTTCAAGGCTGGGTACATTTCAAAGCTGACAAGATTAAAACCCCTGGAGGCTTTCAAATAGCTCATCACTCAGCAAAGGCTGATATATTTTCTGAGCTTTTAGAAAAAGCTTTTGGAGGAGATAAGAAGCCCACAGACGAGGAAATGCAGGCCATAGTCCATAAGTGGGATATGTGGCACTATTCATAAGCTGACAAGCTCCCTGAAGCCCTGGCAATCGCTGGGGCTTTTTTTTATCTAAATAATTTGTAACATTTTACCTGGTCAATCGTTATATATATGTAAACTAATTTTATTGGAGAAATAAAAAATGAAAAATAAAAATTTATATAAAGACTTAATAGATGCAATCATAACCCAGGCAAATGACAACAGCCCTGAGAATGTCCAGAAGACAATATTAAAAGCTTTTGACCTGGCTATAAATACTCCAGGAGCTATTGACCCTGAAGAGTTTTTAAAAAATATATTTGCAGACGTTGAGCAAATACATTAAACTTTACTTATATATTAACTAAACGGAGAAACGATATATGAAAAATGAAAGTAAAAACCCTATTTGCTCTGAGGGTCTAAAGGTTAAGAGCTTGACCAATAGCAACGGCAATAAAGTTGCAAATCAGTTTGTTATTACTACGGCTGAAGGAACTTTTTTCCAGAGCTATGGCACAATCGTTGCAGGCTACACAGATGCTGGCCTGGTGTTTGATGCTGATTACTGGAACTACTCCAGGACAACCAGCAGACACAGAAATAATTTTACTGGCTTAGATACAGCAGAAACTAAAAAGAGAATAAAAGAAGGCCAGATAAAATTTCAACAGCTTAACCCTGATAATCATTACGCAGGCTACGGCTACTGATACGGATTAAATCCCCTTTAAGCCCTGGCAAATGCTGGGGCTTTTTTTATGTCAAATATACTTGACAGAACGGAATCCATAAATAATAATTATAGTTATATATTAACTAAAGGAGAAAATATATGACAATAATACGATATAACACAGCCAGGGAATACCTGGACGATGAGAATATAACAAGCTCTAAGCAGATAGCCTGGGCTACGTTAGAAACTGAGAGACTGAGTAACGGTGGCCAATGCTATGAATACTTAGAAGATGTCCCAGAGGATGACCCTAGAACGTTTACATTTATGAGACGTAGCCTGGGACTGAATCACGATGACGTAGCAAAGGTAATGAATCTCTGGCAACTAGAACAGAAGTTCCCTGACTAGAGCTAAGAGCCTTATAAATAGCCCCATTAATTTGGGGCTTTTTTTTGCTTGACTTTTCTTTTACTTTCATATTAAACTAAAAGCATATTAACTATTGGAGAATAGATATATGAAAAATGACGATTTGTATTTAGATAAATATTCTGCTGAAGAACGGAATATTATTATGAAAGTATACGGTATCACAATCGGACTATATGAGTGTAGATACTGGATTGATTGCGAAGAAGAGCATAATTATCTTACTGAGCATGATATAAAAGAAGGTAATGTTGCTTCATTTAATATGATGCATTACACAATATCAGAATACGTAGCTGAATTAATTGAGGAGATGTTCTCATTTGCTATAAGCTACGATAAATATACTGGTAACATGGACGATATTGTAGCTAGTAATATCTGCCCTTTTCAAGCAAGAAAAGATATAAAAAATAATCTTTTTAAGTTTGTAAGTGAGCCTGAGTATCAGAGATGGAGCAAAGGCTGGGATGAGGGACAATATCTTGACCCTGACGGCCTGATACATTACCTGGAGCAGACTTCAGACCACGGCCTGGACATTGACCAGGTATCAAAGATATTTAAAATAGGAGAGTATGCCTGGGAACGTGAGGCAACTAAGGAGGAGATAAAAGAATATTATAGTTAGTAAGTAACCACTACCACTTGAAGCCCCTTAATTGGGGCTTTTTTGTGCCTGGAGTATCGAAGTAAAAGTTATACAGTCCAGGGTCTGCTCAGTCAAAAAGTCCTGATTCAATTACCAATATTCCAATAAAGCATAATGATAATATACCCATTCCAATTCCAGCTATTAAAATATCTGCTTCCATATATTTGCTCCTATATAATTTATTAAGACTATATAGTATCATAAATTCTTAATAGAATAAATATATTTTTTTATATTTATTTTTAAATATTTTATAAAAACTACTTGACAATATAAAGTTTAGTGTTCTATATTCTATAAAGACTATATAAACGGAGAATAAATATGGCATATAAATTTAAAAAAGAAGTTACGTTTCCAGACTTTCATCAGACAGTCAACGTAGATAAAATCAATTCATTCTCACTTAATCAACTCAAAGCATTAGACAGATTGTTGGATGGTAAGGCCAGCAAAAAAGACTATGCAGTCTTAAGAAAAGCTGGGGGTCAGAGTGAGCAATAAAATAAAAACAGTAGAAGCTAATTATACCCAGGCAGTTCAGCACGATATATCCCATCTTAATATTAACTACGATGATGTAGAACATTATTGGTGCAAATACGGAACACTTTATATCGATATGAAAGACGGCACGACACATGAGGTTGACAACGGACATTACCTTGACGTAGATTTTAAATGGCCAGAAGAATTAAGATTCTATAATGAGGATGATGAAGACATAACAGAAGACCAGGACGGTAACGGATGAGCCACGAAGGACACACAAGATTTTTAGAAGACAGGCTTGAGCTAGTGCAAGAAAGCCTTAGACATATACCAGGACTAGACGGCATGCGAGATGACTTGAAAGATGATTTGCTTGAGCATGTGATGTCATACGTTGAGGGCTATGAGGATGCTGGACAGGACTACCCTATCTTACAGCTTGTCATTGAATGGTTTGTCCATAAGACAGCAGATAGTATGTCAGGTGCAGACTTAAACAAGATGGCAGACGACTATGCGAAAGAGAAGATGCCAGCTCACTTTAGATACTTAGTAGAATGAGAAAAGCTAAACAAATAATTACAATAGACCATGTGAGGAAAGCTACATCACAGGGTGTAGGTGGACGAGGCAGACGTATCAAATGTGCAATGGCTACCATGAATAAACATAAGAAACGTAGCTACAAAAGATATAGAGGACAAGGCAAATGAAATTTGATGATAAGAACTTTTTATATCCAGGAGATGTAGTAATGTGGGCTGGAGCATGGGGACATGAGCCTTACAAGAAAGCAAAGGTAGAGACCATTACTGTTGTTGAGCCTGGAACAAAATACGGAGACGATGTGGCAAGCCTACATTGGAACTTCGTAAGAAATAGAGAATGTATTATTGGTTTAGACAACACTCATTGGTGTTGGGGCTTTCAAGTTAAGAAGGTTGACGATGGAAAGTGAAGTGTTAAATAATATCATTGGTGTTGTGTTGCTTATTGGTGCTGGTTGGTTTGCATGGGAAAGTAGCATGATGATAGATGAAATGAAACGTAAAAGAAGGAGAAGAAAATGAGAAACTACGTTATGACTACGATAGCTGTATTGCTATTATCAGGATTGTCTTTTGGATTAATCTTATCGTTTAATCTGATAGAACAAGATAGACAATATTTAATCGACAGGTTAAATGAACTAGATGCAAAGTATAATACTATACAAAAAGAATTGACGGAGGCCACGAACAGACAAGAGAAAGTCTTAATGTTGATGGCTGTTTATCGTGATGGTATTAATACATTGAAGGAGCAGATGGACGAATACAACGTTGGCCTGGTTGAAAGTATCAATGAGGTTGTAGGTAAACAAGAACTGTTAGCTGAGGAGATAGATAATATATTTCTACCACCAGCTAATATTGATGAGCCTATAGATGAAACATTTAAAGAAGAAGACTATGTAATGTTTGAAGAAGAACAGTTTGAGAACGGCACACTTGTTGAGGAAGTGGAGGAAGTAGAAGAAGAAACAAAGGGGCTGGACGTGGCTAACTTACCCCCTAGAGAGCCACCAATACAAGAACCAGCCCCAGTCTTCTCATGTCCAGAAAGAGACAGAAGTGTAAACCTGGACAGATATATCCGTAGACTAGACTTCTCAATGACAACAAGTGTTGTATTAAATTATGATGTTATTGAAGGCGAGATACAGAACATGGTCTTTACTGAGAGTAAGGGCAACACAGGAAGAAGATTGTACGAAGCATTAGAAAGATATTTACTTGATAGTGCTATGATAGTAGAGCCTGAAGGTAGAGAATGTAGACTACCTTTCAGGATAGTAGTAGAATAATTTAAATCATGTATAAAAAAATTGGTGTTGAGTATCACCCACAAGAAGCAAAAAAACTACTCAATTACATGACTAGCCAGGCAGAGTGTTAGTATAAAAAAATCTACTGCCGAGAGTTGCTACTCTTTCGTGAATAATAAAAGTAGCTTTAAGTTTGAATTTGTCTAATACAAGAAATTGAGTTGGACAAAGCTAAAGGAAGATAAGTATGACAGAAAAAAAGCGAGTTAGTCATTTAAACACCCTTACTCCAGTAGGTTTGAACCCTACTGAAAGAGGCTTATCATCTGGAGGGAAAGAGATACTTCAAGAGGCTGAGGAAAGTACTATTAAAAATAATCCTCGTATAAGTGCAAGCGAAGTTAGCCAGGTAAACCAGTTGCAGGCCTATCCTGGAAAGTCTCACCCTCACTTTATTGAGGACGATGATAGATGTATATGTGGCCGTCTATTGTCAGAAAATTATTGGAAAAACGTAGACGATAACTGCTACGTCCACATGACACAAGGATATTAAGATGGTTGAACAATTATATCTATGCCCTAAGTATGAAGAAGGCGAAGAACCTAACGTAAGAGTAATGTCAGTAGAACTTTTTGTTACTCTTTACAACAACGGAGAGCTACCAGACCCTGAGTATTTGATAGTTACCACCAGTCTAAAAGACATGGCTGATTGTTTGTATGGAGATAGAGACGTAACCATAGACACGAAGCCAATGAACGGAGAAAGATTATGAAATTATGGATAGGACAAATAGGTAAGTTTGTTATTTACAAAAGCACAAATACTTATGACGAGCCTTGTTATCTAGTTGATAGTGATACAGGCACAATGTATTTTGATTGTAGATGGTATAACTTAAAGACTTTATACGGTCTTTTAAGAAAACTTACATGAGCAAAGACAAAGCTGTATTCATCACAAAAGAGATGACCTATGAGCAATACAGAAAGTTTTGTAATACAGAACATGGTCTTAATAGTTATATGGTGGAGTATGTGCAGACAAATAAAGCACATCAAAACACTTTTAAAGTTTCTGTCTTCAAGGAAGACGAAGATAGGTTTAATGATTTAGTAGTTGCATTAAACCTATAGTTATGTTTAAATCTAACTACATTATTTTTTAGGAGAATATATATGGCAGTAGTAAGTGGTAAAGCTTATTGGGCTTCAGTAACAAGCCCTAACACAACGTTTGAACCAGTCTATACAGTAGACCTGGTTGTAGATGATAAGACGGCTGATGACTTTCAGGCACGTGGATATAAAGTTAAAGAACTGACTATCAACGAAGAGCCAGTAGGCAGAGCAATCACTATCAAAAGAAAAGTAAATGGAGCTGATGGTAGAACCAGACAAGCCCCTAAACTTTTTGACAAAGATAAAGTTCCTATGGACGAAGTAGTAGGGAATGGAAGTGAAGTCAAAGTGCAGTATGCAGAATGGGAAACCAGCAACAAGTATGGCGACTTCAAAGGGCTAGACTTCCAGGCTATGCAAGTCATTGACCTGGTATCTTATAGAAGTGGCGATGGCGATGAGCTAGGTTCAGTTGAAGGTGGCGAGGAGTTCTAATGATTGTTAAGATTGAAACACAAGACGGAATGACTGAGCATGATACAAATGCTATCAAGAACAAAGATAGTAGAGTTCAAGCTGAGGTCTTAGTAAGAAAAGTATCTACACTTGAAATACTAAGAGAAGCATTACAGATAGCAAATGTAGTCCACCGTAAAAACCTGGAAGACATCTGTGGTGCATCGCCTGAATCTAAAGTAGAAGCCTCTACTGAGGATAAGTAAAGTAACATGGTTGGCTACTCCATAAAAGTAGCACGGTGTTGGGGTAAGTTATATCGTAGTGTATATTTGTTCTCCATCTCTTGTCCCAGCACCTATTTGGAGACACAATGAAAGAACAAAGCAAATTTACGAAGTATCACTTACCATGTCCAGCATGCAACAGTTCAGATGCTTTATCAGTTAATGAAGATGGGTCAGCAAAATGTTTTAGTTGCGACAAATTCTTCCCAAAGTTTGAGCAAAATACAGATGAATTTTATACACCAGAACCAAAGTCAGCTCCCTTGTTAAACGTACACGGAGCTTCATTTGCATCCCTCAAAGACAGAAGCATTAGTGCTGAGACAGCCAAAAAGTTTGGTGTCAAGGTTGTATACGATAGTCAAGGAGAGATAGCACAGCATATATATCCTTATTATATTAAACATGAACTTACGGCCAACAAGATAAGATATACCAGGGATAAAAAGTTTTTATGTCAAGGTCAGATACAAGGAACAGGACTGTTTGGCCAACATCTATTTAAAGAAGGTGGAAAGTTTTTAACAATAACTGAAGGGGAGGTAGATGCCATGTCTGCTTATGAACTTATGGGTTCTAAGTGGGCTTGTGTATCAATCAAAAGAGGAGCTTCATCAGCAGTCAAAGATATTAAAGAGAACTTAGAATATGTAGAAAGTTTTGATAATATTGTTATATGTTTTGATGGAGATGCTCCAGGTATCAAAGCAAGTAAAGAGGTTGCCTCCATTCTTAAACCAGGTAAGGCCAAGATAATGACTTTACCAAATGGTTTTAAGGATGCTAACGATATGCTCAAGCAGAAAAAGTTTGAGCATTTTGTTAGAGCATGGTGGGATGCACAGGTCTTTACTCCATCAGGTATCATAAGAGTATCTGAAAAGAAAGAACAATTCTTTCAAAGAGAAAAGAAAGAGTGTGTTCCTTATCCATGGCAAGGACTTAATAATAAACTATATGGTTTGAGACAAGGCGAGCTACTAACATTGACAGGTGGTACAGGACTAGGTAAATCAAGTGTAACCAGAGAACTAGAGCATTGGCTTATTAATGAGACAGCAGATAATGTAGGCATCATAGCTCTTGAAGAAGACTGGAGACGAACAGTTGACGGAGTGCTATCTATCGAAGCAAATGCCAGGATATACATTGACCAAGAAAGAGATAAGTTTGATAGGAAAACATTGGAGGATATGTATGATAGAACTTTTAACGGAGACAGAGTATTTGTCCATGCTCATTTTGGTACTAATGATATTGAGTCTATTTTTTCAAAACTTCGATACCTAATTATAGGATGTGATTGTAAGTGGGTAGTAGTAGACCACCTGCACATGCTGGTATCAGCCATCGGAGAAGGTGATGAGAGAAGAGCTATTGACAATATTATGACCAGGCTTAGAAGTATGGTTGAAGAGACAGGAGCAGGTATTATTTTGGTAAGTCATTTACGAAGAGTGGACGGAAACAAAGGCCATGAGAACGGTATAGAAGTTTCTTTATCTCACTTGAGAGGTTCTAATAGTATTGCTCAGTTATCTGATTGTGTTATTGCTTTAGAAAGAAACCAACAAAGTGATGACGAGTTAGTGTCCAGGACAACAAAGCTTAGAATACTTAAGTCAAGATATACAGGAGATGTAGGACTAGCTACAAATCTAATATATGATATTGAGACAGGTAGATTAGCAGAACAAGATTTATCAGAACTTGAACCAGATGAGCAGGAGTTGCTCTTATGAAATTAGTCTTCGACATAGAGACTGATGATTTAAAAGCGACTAAGATATGGTGTATTGTAACAATAGATGAAGAAGGTAATGTCAAAACATTTGACCCTGACCAAATACAAGACGGCATCGAATACCTGGAGAAAGCTGACACTCTAATAGGACATAACATACTAGGGTTTGATATACCAGTAATAAAAAACTTACATGGTGTTGATTTATATAATAAGAATATTATTGACACTCTTGTTGTATCAAGATTAATAAATCCAAACAAAGAGAAAGGACACAGCCTACAAAACTGGGGCTTCTTGTTAGGACAGAACAAAGGGACACCACCTGAAGACTTTACTATCTACAGTAAAGAAATGCTAGACTACTGTGTGCTAGACGTAAAGTTAAACAGAAAGCTTTATCATCATTTACAACAACACGTAAAAGGTTTCTCTCAAGAATGTGTAGACCTGGAACATTCTGTTTTTAAAATTATATCTCAACAACGTAAAGACGGCTTCAAGTTTGACATGGTGCAAGCTATGTCTTTACTTAGTAAGTTAGTTGCAAGACGGAAGGAGGTTGAGGACGAAGTACACGAAACATTTAAACCTAAATGGGTTGATGTAAAAGAAGTTGAACCACGTTTAAAAAAAGACGGAACACTCTCTAAGCAAGGTCTGACTGAGCATGAGTACAATAATCTATTAGAAAAGTTTGCAGATGTACCCATGCCAAAAGATTATAAGTTTGTAAGAAAACAATTAGTAGAATTTAATTTAGGTAGTAGGAAACAAATTGGAGAATACCTAATAGATTTTGGATGGAAGCCTGAAAGGTTTACACCTACTGGACAGCCTATCGTAGATGAAGGCACGTTAAAAAAAATAGAACACATACACGAAGCTAATCTTATAGCTGAGTATTTACTTTTACAGAAACGAATTGCACAGATACAGTCCTGGATAGATGCCGTTGAAGAAGACGGTAGGGTTCATGGTTATGTAATTAGCAACGGTGCGATTACTGGAAGGATGACACATAACAATCCTAACATGGCTCAAGTTCCAAGCATACACAATGTATACGGAAAGGAATGCAGACAATGTTGGACGGTAGAAGAAGGCAATAGACTTGTAGGTATAGATGCAAGTCAGTTAGAGCTTAGATTATTAGCACACTATATGGCAGACAAGGAGTATATAAATGAAATATTACATGGAGACATTCACACAGCTAACCAAAATCTTGCAGGACTTGAATCAAGAGACCAGGCAAAAACTTTCATCTATGCCCTCATATACGGAGCAGGAGACGAAAAGATTGGAAAAATCATTGGAGGAAGTAGAAAAGAAGGTAAAAGAATGCGAGAGTCTTTTCTCAATAGTCTCCCATCATTTAACAATCTTAAGAACAGAGTTGAATCAGCAACGAGGAAAGGGTTCTTAAAAGGCCTGGACGGAAGGAAGATAAGATTGAGACACAAACATGCTGCTCTAAATACATTATTACAATGTGGAGGAGCAGTAGTAATGAAGAGAGCTTTAGTAAAGTTAGTTGATTTACTAGATTTAAATACAATCAATTACAAAATTGTAGCTAACGTACACGATGAATGGCAGATAGAAACTACAGAGAAAACAGCAGACTTTGTAGGTGAGATGGGGATAAAAGCAATAAGAGAAACTGCTGATTACTATAATATGAGGTGTCCTTTAGATGCTGAGTATAAGGTAGGAGGGAACTGGAGTGAAACCCACTAAGAAAGACCAAAAGAAATTTGACCTAGACTTGAAGTACGGAGAGATACGAGAGGATAAAATTAGGGATATGTTAGAGAACAAAAAGATAGAAGTAAAATCTGAACGTGGAAGATGGATGGAAACAGGAAACATTTGTATTGAGTATGAGTCCTGGAGTAAACCATCTGGTATACGAGCAACGGAATCAGACTACTGGTTTCATAATCTATGTGTAGGAGACAAAGAATTTTGTACTATTGTTTTTGATACTAACATGTTAAAGTTAATAGTAAATCAATTAGATACATTTAAGACGGTATCAGGGGGCGACCATAATGCTAGTAGGATGTATCTAGTCAACTTACAAAAGCTTTTCTCTAGCGATGTTATCAAAGCATTCAAAGAAGAGTTAGACAAGGAACAAAAAAATGACGACTAAAACTGAAAAGCCTATCGACAAATCGCAAAGTCAGGTGTATAATAATAAGTTCACATCGGAAGCTGGACATTGGTATGACAGAGAGGGGTCGCCAGCTTACACCATCATAGGTGCAAACGGTAAAGAAAGAAACACAACATTAAGAGATGCCAAGAAAGAAGGGCTAGTACCTTCTGTAACTACGGTTCTTAATATTGTAGCTAAACCTTCATTAGAAAACTGGAAAATAAATAAAGCTCTTGAAGCCTCTATTGAATTACAACAAAACGAGGACGAGTCAAACGAAGACTTTATTTATAGATGTAAGACTGCTCAAAGAGACATAGGTCAAACGGCAGCAGCCCAGGGTACTAAAATACATGCTCTTATCGAAAGAGGATTTGAAGGTAAGTCAAATAATAAATCTTACCGTGCCGTAAAGAAATTCTTAGACAAGCACTTTCCAAATGAGGAATGGATTGCTGAGGATTCTTTTTGCTCAGAATTAGGGTATGGTGGCAAGATAGACTTATATTCTAAGTCAGGCATCTTTGTGGATTTTAAAACTAAAGATGGCCTGGAAGGTAAAGACCCAGCTAGATTAGTATATGATGAGCATGGTATGCAGTTATCAGCTTATGCACAGGGCTGTGGGTTTGATAGTCCTCAACGTGTATCTGTATTTGTTGATAGAGAGCAAACAGATTTAGCATTAGGTCACATTTGGGATGAAGACTCACATATAAAACATGTAGAAATGTTTAACAGTTTATTAACCTATTGGAAGTTAGTTAAGAATTACGACTCATCTACTTTATGAATGCAAGAAAAGCTAAAGCTATACGAAAGAAAAGCTATCAGTTATTGTACGATTGGATAAGATTTGAATGTCTATCTGAAGAAGAACGTAACACTATGAAGCCTGTTGTTGATAGTGAAGTAAAGAAAGATATGATGAGTATGATACCAAAACAAACTCATTACTTTAATAGACATACTTTATACTTATCAGCCTGGACTTTGAAATGGGTGCAGAAAAAAGTTAAGAGATTAATAAATAAAGGATATAGCTTAGAAGATATAGAATATACTTTATTATTAGACAAGCAACCAGAAGCTCCTTCAGGATTAGGAGTAAATACAGGAATACAATTTTAATGGAAAGTAAGTTTGATGAACTAGAAATATTAGAAGATGTAGAAGAATATATTATTGATACATACAAACAACACTATGCAGGTAAGTATCAGGCAACAGATATGATTATTGATGCTGGCCACGGTGAAGGTTTTTGTATAGGTAATATAATGAAATATGCTATGCGATGTGGAAAGAAGGACGAAAAAGAAAAAGAGCTATTAAAGATAATACATTATGCAATCATAGCCATATATATAGAGAGGAACAATGGAAGATAAAGTGGGGAAGAAACCTTATTTAGGTATAACAATAGATTATGATAAAGAAAAAGAGTTTGATAAATTTAGTTTAGATACTTTAAAAGACAGATATTTATGGGATAATGAAACACATGCACAAGAAGCATTCGCAAGAGCCTCCATCTTCGGAGCAACATACAAAGGGGAAGTGGATTTTGAATTGGCTCAAAGACTTTACAACTATAGTTCCTCTCGCTGGTTCATGTTCAGCACTCCTATTCTTAGCAACGGAGGAACGACACGTGGGCTTCCTATCAGTTGTTTTCTTAATTATGTACCTGACAGTAGGGATGGTCTTTCTGCTCATTATGATGAGAATATATGGCTCGCAAGTTCAGGTGGAGGGATTGGTGGATATTGGGGGGATGTTAGGAGTAACGGTATATCTACTACTCATGGCTCTCGTTCTACTGGAAGTATTCCCTTCATCCATGTAGTAGACTCACAGATGCTTGCCTTTAACCAAGGCACTACAAGACGTGGAAGTTATGCAGCTTACATGGATATATCCCATCCTGAGATAGAAGAGTTTATTAATATCAGAAAAGAGTCTGGTGGAGATATAAATAGAAAGTCTCTTAACTTACATAACGGAGTCAACCTAAATAATGATTATCTTAATGCAGTAAAAGAAGATGCAGATTGGAGACTAATAGACCCTAAGACAAAAGAAGCAGTAAGAACTGTAAAAGCTAGAGACTTGTGGTGGCAAATGTTAAATGCCAGGGCAGAGACAGGAGAGCCTTACATGATTAATATAGATACATGTAATGATAAACTTCCTGAAGCACAAAAAGAATTAGGCCTTAGTATAAAACAAAGTAATTTATGTTCTGAGATTACACTACCTACAGACGAAGAAAGAACAGCAGTATGTTGTTTATCTAGTGTAAACCTTGAACACTTTGATACCTGGTCTAAACAACCATTGTTTATTCAAGACTTGATAACAATGCTAGATAATATTATTGAACACTACATTGAAAATGCTGTAGATACAAAACACTTAGGAGGTTACATTGCAAATTTTAAACGTTTTAAAAACTATATCAAACCTGGGAAAGAAGGCTTTGTTAAGTCTGCTTACTCTGCTTATAGAGAAAGGTCTTTGGGTTTGGGAGCAATGGGTTTCCATGCTTATCTCCAGTCTAAAAACATTTCGTTTGAAAGCATCTTTGCTACGAGTTTTAACCATAAGGCATTTAGCTTTATTAAAGATTCAGCCACTAAAGCTTCTAAAAGACTTTGCGAGTTACGTGGTGAGTGTCCTGATTTACATGGTGGGGAGCTTCGTAATGCTAACCTTCTTGCTGTTGCTCCTAATGCTAGCTCTGGTATTATTTGTAGTGGTACTAGCCCTAGCATTGAGCCTTACCGTGCTAATGCATATACCCACAAAACTTTATCAGGCTCTTACCAAGTCAAAAACAAATTCCTCTCAAAACTCTTCGGAAGAAAAAAACTTAGAGGAAAAAAACTAGAAGAAACTTGGAAAAGTATTACAGCCAACGAAGGTAGTGTGCAACATTTAGATATACTAACTGAAGAAGAAAAAGAAATATTTAAAACAGCTAATGAAATAAATCAGATATGGATTGTAGAGCATGCCTATCAAAGACAACAATATATATGTCAGGCACAATCAGTAAATCTATTTTTTACTTTACCCAAAACAACTGAGGCTCAGGAAATACATGATGACTATATGCAGTATGTAAATGATGTTCATTGGTACGGCATGAACAAATTAAAATCTTTATATTACTTTAGGTCAAATGCTGCAAGAAATGTAGAGAATGTAAACATTAAAGTACCTAGAATAAAATTAGACGAAGTAGAATGTATAGCCTGTGAAGGATGAAAACACAATCAGCAAAAGCAAAAGGTCGTAATCTACAAAAGTGGACTAGAGACCAACTAATAAAAGAGTTAAAAATACATGTGGAAGATATTGAAAGTCGGCCTATGGGTTCTTCTGGTGAAGACCTTATTATGGCAAGAGCTGCAAGGAAGAATTTTCCTTACTCAGTTGAATGTAAAAATCAGGAACGAGTCAATGTCTGGACATCCTACAAACAAGCATCGGAAAATTGTGGAAAGTATGAACCCCTAGTTGTTATAAAAAAGAACAGGCATAAACCACTAATAGTTATTGATGCAGAATTTTTTATTAAATTACATAAGAGGAAGAAATGAAAACATTTATAGAAATAGGAACGTGTGATTTTGATACTTGTCAGAAGTTAGCTGATAATGGCTGGCAAGGAATTATGATAGAGCCTAACCCACAGGCATTTAAAAATATGAATAGGGTTATGGAAGAATATGATAATGTAATAACTCTACCGTATGCTGTCTCTGACTATGACGGCATGATAGAGTTTGGTGTATCTAAACAAGACCATACAGATAGAGCTGTCAGAGGAATGTCATCTATCGTAGCAGACAACCATAAAGGTGGTAGGATATTTGAGTATGAGACTTGGAGTAAACAAGAATTTCTAGATAAAGTTATAGAAGTTCCTTGTAAAAGATTAGATACAATTATTTATGAGAATGAAGTAAGAACTATAGATTTTCTGAAGATAGATGTCGAAGGACATGAGATGAATATTATAGAAGATTACACCTGGGATGTTAAACCTACATTTATAAAGATAGAACACAAACATATTGATGACATCAAAGCTGTAGATATATTACAAAGCCAGGGTTATTTAACATGGACAGAAAGGGAGGACATATATGCAATTCGTTAAATACTTTCACAAACTAATGAAGTCTACTAGATTACATAAAATAATTAAAATAATGGGTCTAGGAGAAAAAAGAAAACCAAAAACGGTACGTCTCAAAAAAGATGGGACACCAGATAAAAGATATAAGGAGAACAAATGAAGTTACAACAACAAGTAGTACAGTCTTTGTTTTGTAAATACGAAGCACAGAAACAAGAAGCTAAAGTAGAGATAATGCTTTACTTTGAAAATCCAGTAGGAGTAGCAGACCATCCTAATTTAATTGAAACATTAGATGGGCTGATAAAAAAATATAATGAAGCAGACGAAAAAATATGTGGGCTTAAAAAACTTGTAGGGGAGGTAGAAGAAGATGGCACTATTGACTGATAGAGATTATTACAAACCGTTTGAATATCCGTGGATGTATGATTATTACAAACTACAGAATCAAATGCATTGGATGCCTGAGTCAGTTCCTTTACACAATGATGTAAAAGATTGGCAGGATGTTACAAAAAATGAGAAGTATTTACTTACTCAAATATTTAGATTGTTTACACAGTCAGATGTAGATGTAGGTGCAGGGTATGTAGATAAGTATATGCCTATATTTAAAAAGCCTGAAGCAAGAATGATGATGTCTTCGTTTGCAAACATGGAGTCTATACACCAGGATGCATACAGTCTTTTATTAGATACAGTAGGGATGCCTGAGATAGAATACAAAGCTTTTGCTGAGTATGAAGAAATGTCTGACAAGCATGATTATGTTGGTAACTTTAAACCATTGAAGTCTGATAAAAAAACAATAGCTAAAACCCTAGCAGTTTACTCTGCTTTTACAGAAGGCCTACAATTATTTAGTAGCTTTGCAATCTTATTAAACTTTCCAAGGTTCGGTAAGATGAAAGGCATGGGTCAGATAGTTACATATTCTATACGTGATGAGTCATTGCATGTAGAAGCTATGACTAAATTATTCAGAGAGTTCATACAAGAAAACTTAAATATATGGACAGATGATTTTAAAAAAGAAATATATCAGATATGTAGAGAAATGGTAAAACTAGAAGACAAGTTTCTAGATTTAGTATTTGATATGGGAGATATTCAAGGCTTAACTAAAGACGATATGTATAAATACAACAGATACATAGCTGACAGAAGATTATTACAACTTGGTTTAAAACCAAACTATAAACAAAACGAGAACCCTTTACCTTGGCTGGATGAAGTTATGGGAGTAGAACACCAGAACTTCTTTGAAGGTAGAGCTACTACATATATGAAAGCAGGACTGAGAGGTAGTCATAAAAATATTACCTTTGCAGACTTGTCAGAATAATGAGAAGTTTTCTAGGACTTAAATCTAGAGTAGGCATTACCTGTGGTGCATTTGATTTATTACATGCAGGTCATGTCACTATGTTAGAGGAGGCTAAGACGGTATGTGACTATCTAATAGTAGCATTACAGACTGACCCCTCAACAGATAGACCAGAAAAAAACAAACCTTTACAAAGTATTGTAGAAAGGCAGATACAATTAAAAGGTATCAGATGGGTGGACGATATTGTGGTTTATCATAGAGAGCATGAGTTGGAAGATATTTTATATACTTTCCCTATTGATGTAAGAATCATAGGAGAAGAATATAGAAATGCAATATTCACAGGTAAAGGCCTATGTAAAGAAAGAGGAATAGAAATATATTATAACAAGAGGGGACATAAATTTAGCACTACAGAATTAAGGAATAGAAATGAAGAGGAAAAAACAAAAGAGTGATGGTAACTTAATAAGTTTTTCGGTGCTATTAACACCAGAGGGAAAGATAGTCTCAGAAATATCTGAGTTTCCAGTCGATAAAGTTGATGTAGTATTTTCAGAAATGGATAGACAAATCATCAGAGTTTTACTTCAAAGAGCAAAAGCGAAGCTTGAACCATTACATGTGTACTTGCAACGTGAAATTCAGGCTTTGTGAGAAAATCGACCTCACAGAATGCTCTGTATTGAACGGAAAGCATGTAAGTAATGCTCTAGGTATCAAAAGACATAAAATTCGTTAGAGAGCCTCTCCGTAAGCGAGAGAGCATTTACACTATATTGTGTAGATTTTTACCTCTTTTTCCTTACCTTTTACAAAAATAGGGTCTAATTCTGTATATTGACCCTGATAATTCTTAATTGTCTCCTCACCTATGACTAAATTTTTACCAACAGACTTACATGAAGACTCCAAACGAGCAGCTAAATTTACAGCATCACCTAAACAACTATATTCAAACCTGGAAGCTGACCCCATATTCCCTACACAAACTATGCCTGTATTTATTCCTATACCAATTTCAACTTCTAACTCTGCTTCTTGCATGTCGTGTTGTATTTGAAGAGCTGTTTCAATAGCAAGCTGTTCTTGATTGTCTACATCTAGTGGAGCATTCCATACAGCCATCATTGCATCACCTATATACTTATCTACCATCCCTCCATTTCTTTGAACGGCATCAGCCTGGACAGTCAAAGCTTTGTTCATAATTTTTATAACCTCTTCAGGCTCTAACTTTTCTGATAAACTTGTAAAGCCTCTGACATCTGTAAACATAATAGTACATCTTTTTCTTTCACCACCTAGTTTTAAAAGCCCTGGATTTTTTTGTAGCCTAGCCACTTGCCTAGGGTCAAGATAATGTTCAAACTGTTTCTTTATTTGTTGTCGTAATCTATATTGTTGTCTAAACCTTAAATAAAATTGTTGTAAAGATATAAGTGTCATACATGTCATACTCCATGTAACGTCAATCAAATATCCAAGAGATACAAAGTAATATCCAAGATAACCTACTGAAGCAAACAAACCACCAGCTAATACAACTGATAGGGTCATACCAAAAGAACGGATTACAAGAGCTATGAGAAGACCAGAGACACATAATAGTAGTAGCTCTACAAATAATCTGTAGTCTGGTATCTGTGGTGTATCTAATAATATTGACTCGGCAAGAGCTGCCTGGATTTTGTGAGGCTCAAGTAATCCAACAGGAGTTGCTAGTTGACTGGTTATACCTTTGGCTGTAAAACCTACGAAGACAAACTTACCTGCTACATCTAAATTATCTAGTGTAGTCTGTGGTGTATCTACCCAACTAATCCACTTACGTCCATAACTGTCAGTAGGTATAGGTTCTAGTCCTCTTACTCTTATCATCTCTATACCATTTTCATTGGTAATAATCTGATAGGTATTACCACCACCTAATACTTTTAACACCTCAGTTCCAAAAGATGCAACCCATCCATTAGGTGTTTGTTGTATTAAAGGTATTTGTCTGACAAGATTATCTACATCCACAGGAGCAGAGACAGCTCCCTGACTAGAATTATTTTTAAGTGTATCTATGTTTTGTAAAAATCCTTGGGCTTTTGGTAGATTTACCTCTGGCCCTCGGATGACTGTACCATGTGTTTTAGGATATATGCCATTAGGTACTTCAGGCATTGCAAGTATACTAGGAGAAAATGACAAGACTTCAGCAAACTTTTCATCTCCTCCTAGTCTATCAGGATGGGGAAATAACATAGTCCATCCTACACCTATTGCTCCTTCTTGTAAGAGCTTTATATGTATATCTGCTAGTGTTTGTCTAGGTAATGGATAACCACCTTGACTATCAATAAACTCTTCGGTTATATTAAGTATTGTAAAATACCCTGTAGGGTCAGGTGTATCTACCAGCCTATCAAATGTTTTAAGTCTTAATGTTTCTAACGGAGCTACATTAAACAACAAAGGCAAAGCCAATAATCCTAATAATAAACTAGCCCATCTCATTAGTTACTCTGTGTAATTTTTATAACAGAATCACCACCACCATTTACTATTAGCTGTGTACTCTTACCATCCTGTATTAGTATAACGGTGTAAGCTCCTGCTTTATCTAAATCTATTCTTACTGTTTGTTCTACACTTCTAAAGAAAGATATTTGCTGGTCTGTAATAAAAGTATTTATTTGTGTATTAGGGTCAAAACCAACCTGTGTACCTTTTAAATTTACATCTGTTCTTAATATACTTTCTGTCTCATCTAGTTCGTTTACTTCTTCTATTATATCTAGTAAGTCTTCTAAAAAATTTACATCCAGGTAATTTATATCTAGCTCTGTAAATTCTAAACTGTCATCTTTTAGTAAATCTACATCCAAGTCCTCAAACTCAAGATAATCAACATCAAGTATATTACTATTACTATCTGACACACTTTCCTCAGCAAGACTATACTCCTCTTTTGGTGGACTAACTATTAACATGTTATCTATTAGCTCTGTAGTTATGTCCAACACTACAGGCTTTGCAGGCTCACTCTCAAATGTAGATACTGATGTAGCTTGATAGGGCTGATTTAGAACAACCTCACCCATAGCTGTAGCAACTACTATCTCTCCACTAGGTAAACCATTTTCGTCAGGCAATAAAATAACAAGAGACCTACCAAGTTCATCTATGGTAATCGTAAAGTCTGTACCACGAATACCAATGGTCGCACTTGGGGTCTCTATAAAAATATTTTCTTTGTTTATTGTTGCAAGTTTGCCTGTAATAAATCTTGCAGTACCACTTGCAAACTGTAAAGCCATCTTAGATTTAGATGGGTCAGGGTCGTAGATAAACTCATCTATGATAAGTTCAGAATGCTCTGTCAATCTAACCTGACTATCGTCTAGAAATGTAATTCCTATCCGACCTTCTGAAGTTTGAACGTTGTCAAAACTTTCTATGTTAAAGGCTAAGGCAGCATTATAAGGTTTATCCCTTACAACCCTGCCTGCACCATTAAGTTCTGTTATGTTACCAATGCTAGCATCCAACGGCTGTGCCATTATCGTCTTGGATAATACACACGCTACCATTAGAACCATTGGATATAATCTTGAGCCAATCATTATTTAATGTGCTTAATTGTTGGATGTCAAAAGTCCTCGAATCGCCTGTTTGGTCTAGGTAAAAATACCCACCAGCATAGCCACTCCCCTCAAAGTTTACTGTGTTTGAATCACCATCAACATCTACATAGTTTGTAGCTCCATCGTAATTAATGTCAAAATCAAATACGTTTCCATCTCCATTTACAATCCAGTCAAGGTCTGTGTTACTAGCCATAGCTGTTGTAGCTAAGTCTAATGTAAAATCATTATTACTTCCTGAAACGTCAATGTTGACATCTGAGCCGTCTGCACCATAAGTGTTGCTTGGGTCTACTTGAATTGTGAAATCATTACTGCTTCCATCAAAATTAAAATAGCCTGTAAAATTGTCAGCCCAAATATCTCCTAGAAAAGTATTAGAGCCACCTATTTGATTTATGTCTAATGTAAGACTATCTCCATCTAAATCTAACGGTGTTAAATTTCCTGCTGATGACTCTAGTCCTCCGATAATGTTTCCATCATCTCCTAGCTGTTCTAAATCAATATTGGCAGTAGCTCCTGATTGGTCAATATATATCTCATTATCATCTGCCATTACACTCAACGATAACATAACGAATATACTAATTAGATTCTTCATATTCCCAATAGCCTCTCTCTATTCCTATTTTTATTATATTTAGTACCCCTGTCTCTACTGCCTTTGTTAAAGCAATAGCGATAGATTCGTTTTCAGCAACTCCTCCCTCTATCTCTACTAGCTCTGTGCCAGCTTCAATAAAACGAAATACGTCCTGAGAAACACTTGTAGATAAAATGCTTTTAGAAACGGATGTTTCCATCAACACCTCACCTGTAGATACGGAAACCAATCGTAGTGAAATGATTACAGTATCTTCTCGATATTGTTTGCTATTACCTATACCTAGGTATCTAGCTCCCAATCCTCCAGATTTTAGGTTAGCCTCATACGAGATTACCCCTCCCTGGAACATAAGCCCTGCAAAAAGCAAAGGCTGTAATTTTGCATCTTGTTCAAACTCTTTGCGAGTTGACCTAATTAATTGTCTTTCTTTTGTGAGGTCATCGAGTCCCACACGTTCTACTACTTTGAAGAACTTGCCATCTGCTGTATGCTTCAAAGCTCTTATTAGTATTGCTTCTGGAGCTTGTGTTATGGCTGTACTAAATAGGGCAAAAGAACTATTACTTCTTCTTTGGCCTGTTAAATCTTTAAAACTGTTAGGATATACTGCTACAACTGGCTGCTGTTTAGCACCAGGCATTTCAAATAGCTCATCTGATTGTATTTCTAATATAGTTGAGGGCTGTATTTTTTTTGTTAGAACTAAATCGTTATTCTCACTTAATACTGCACATCCACTAGAAAGAAAAATCACCAATAGGCAACTGAATAACTGTTTGTGTTCCATCGCTTGCTGTTATAGTTAATGTTATTATTCCATCTTCTATACTATATTCTATAGTATTACCCTCTAATGTTAGTATTCCACTTGTACTAGGATTTTCTCCAAACAAGTTTTCTACTAACTGTCTGGATAACTGTGCATATATTCTAGATTCTAAGTTTCTAATAAATCTAGCAAGTGTAGTGTTCTCTTTATCTCTTTCTATTTGTTCTTGCAAGGCTTTGAGTTCTTCTTTTATAGTCATTTTTCTAGTGAACTCTTGATTCTCTATAGTAAGGTAATGTGCAGACGTACCTATACCACTAAATGATGGGTTTTTAAATTTATGCACCATTTCATCAGCATGAAGATTACTCACACCTAA
>Ga0160423_10000962_pt1 | contig 24022 bp, 21 predicted proteins | sample CRUFie14St8metaG_FD_108191 | JGI IMG/M metagenome (GOLD analysis project Ga0160423, IMG submission 108191) | Marine microbial communities from the Costa Rica Dome - CRUD Field 142mm St8 metaG | ecosystem: Environmental > Aquatic > Marine > Oceanic > Photic zone | place: Costa Rica: the Eastern...
CTCATAACCTAGCTCGCCATTAATTCCCCATTTAGTAAGTCTATAACGTTTGGTTTTAATTGAGTATCCTTTACGCCATCTTGTAAGAGCGCTTTCTCGAACTGAAGCATTGTTATTATTTATCAATGGCAATAAACTTTTTCCAACGACATGCTCAGGTGTATTTATGTTAGTTAAATCCATTAAAGTAGGATAAACATCTATTAATTCAACTGGGCTATTAGAAGTAGAGCCGCCATTTTTAAAATTAGGAACAGAAATTATTAATGGAACTCGTGTTGAATTTTCAAATAATGTATTTTTTTGCCAGTGTCCATGTTCACCCATATGATACCCATGATCGGATGTAAACACAACAACAGTGTTTTTATCTAATCCAGATAATTTTAGTTGATCAAGGATTCGACCAACCTGAGCATCTATAAATGAAATAGTTGCATAATAAGCCTCTTTAATTTCTTGGGCTTGTTCTTTTTTAAGATTAATTTGGGAATTTTTTGCTCTAATTGATTTAACAGCAGGAGCAGGTATCGTTGTTAAATAGTCGTTTGGTATTTCTGGTATTTCGATTTTTTCTCGATCATAAAAATCAAAGTATTTTTTGGGAGCAACAAAAGGAGTATGAGGTCTAAAAAAACCTACTGCTAAAAAAAAAGGAGTATTTGTTACGGCAAAATCACTTAGCTTTTCAATTGCCTCGCTTGCTGCAATACCATCCGTTTGTTCTTCGTCTTTGCCATCTGCAGCTAACCAACTTAAAATTGCACCATACTTTCTTGGAACGAGAGTATTGATTTTATGTTCCTCAATTTTATCTCTTCCATATGGATTCACAGTTTGATCCCATGAATAAATATCATCATTTCCTGATGTTCCAATAGCGCTAGGATTATCATAATGGAAAATTTTACCAATTCGAACGGATTGATAACCTTGTTGTCTAAAACGTTGCCCAAGAGTTATAACATCCGGAATAGAATTTCTAAGATTCATGTTGTTTCTAGTGATCTTGGTTTGATTAGTATACATACCAGTCATGAATGAAGCACGTGATGGACCACACCATGGGTATTGACAATGAGCATTTTCAAATAAAACACCTCTTGCTGCAAGACGATCTATATTTGGAGTTTTTACATCCAAATTACCATAAGCACCAAGATCACAGTTCAGGTCATCAGCAATAATTAATACCACATTAAGTTTTTCTTTTGTATTTATAGTTGATGTATCATTCTGATTTAGTTGTGAAGAGTCTCTAGAGCAACCATAAATGAAAAATAGCGCAACAATTAATTGAACTCTGACAATATATTTAAACATGAAAAAAATGGAGTAAAAGTTATTTTTAATTCAGAATAATTTTTCTCGTAATCCAATCTTGATTTATTAAGCATTTAACAAAATAAAGTTGATTTTTGAGATGGGTGGTTTGAATGTGATAGATATTCAGTTGTGGTTTCACTTCTAAAACAACTCTTCCAGAAATATCATGTATTTGTATCTCATCTATTGGTTGATTTGATTGAAAAAATAATCTTCCATTTGAAGGATTGGGGAAAGTATTTAAAATTATTTTGTGTTCAGTAGTTTGAATTGAAGATATGTTAGTAATACAATCCGAATCTACTCCATTCAGGCTTAATGCATTAAATTCTATGTCTCCACTTGAAAACTGGAATTTAACTGCTCTATCAAAAGTGACAGCTGGCACAGTAAATGTATTCATACCATTAACTAATACTACAGGGTTTCCAAAGAAATCATTTCCATTAGCTACAGTTTTGTAAACTCTAAAGTTTGCACCACCAGTTGGCAATGATGTTATATTAATAGTAAATGTTTGAGCTCCTTGACTTACTGAACCAGAGTCAATTGTTGTAGCAACAAGAACATAAGGCCAAGTTAAATTAGGCCCTGTAATAAAGTCGTTACAACTGCTTATTAATGATGTATTTGATGGTGGCAAAACATCAACACAATCAGAATCTACTCCATTTAAACTTAAAGCATCAAATTCTACTTCTCCACTTGAGAATTGGAATTTAACTGCTCTATCAAAAGTGACAGCTGGAACAGTAATACTATTTGAGCCTAGTGTTAATGTTATTGGATTTCCAAAGAAATCATTTCCATTAGCTACAGTTTTATAAACCCTAACATTTGCACCGCTAGCTGGTAAAGAAGTGACATTCATAGTGAATGTTTGAGCTAAGTGACTGACGGCTCCTGAATCAATAGTTGTAGCAACAAGAACATATGGCCAAGCAGCTGCGCTTCCAACCACAAAGTCATTACAATTACTTATCGATTCAGAGTTTTGAGAAAAAACATTTAAAGAACTAAATAAAAATACAATAAAAAATAAAAATATTTTAGTTTTTATCATTTCTAATGATGATTGTAATCTAGATAAATTAGGGAACTTTTTCATAAATAATCTTACATAGAGTTTTAAAGATTCATATAAAATCTGATTTAAGTATAAACAATTTCAGTAAAATTAAAAAATTAGCTTAAACTAAATGAAGATACAGTTAATTGTATTTAATTAATAATTGTTTGTATAACTTTTTTGTATATTTGTTATACAATGATATTAAAAACTAGTCAAAATCAAAAAGAAACATATGAAACAGTTAAATCTATCACTGGATCAAGCTTCAATTTGATTGAAAAATTTAAACTCAATGTATTTGGCTCTCCCAAATATAGAATACTTAGCATGTATCCTAAAATAAATGAAATTGATTTTGAAGAATATACTGATATTGTTTACGGTGTTTTCGAATTAAGAAAAAACGGTTTAGCTTTTTACTTTAGATATAAAAATGAAGAGTACATAATTATATCTCGCTACAATCAATTGAGTTTTTTAAATAATGACAATGTTCTTGATTTTCAATTTTCTTCATGTAACTTTAAGTTACACTATAAGAATATAAAATCGCACAAAAGGTTCATATCAAGATTTTTAAATTGTAGAAATCTCTATTTAAACTAACCATTTTTATGACAAAAGTTAATTCACTAGAAATTTCTGAAATTGATAGAATAATTGAAATGGCGTGGGAGGACAGAACCCCTTTTGAGGCAATTAAATTTCAATTTGGTATATCAGAAGCAGAAATCATTTCATTGATGCGAAATAATCTCCGTAATAATTCTTTTAAGATGTGGAGAAAACGTGTTAATAGCGGAGTAAGTAGTAAACACTTAAAAAAAAGAAGTAAAGAAATGAATCGATTCAAATGTAGCAGACAAAAATCAATATCAAACAATAAAATTTCAAAAAGATAAATGTTTACTGTCAAAATAGATGAAATCAGGCGTTTATTAGAAAGAGTTAATCCTACGCACTATGCATCAAGTCGAAATTATAAAAATGGATCTGTAAGTCGTTTAAGCCCTTACATTTCTAGAGGCTTTCTTTCAACCAAAATAGTTTATGAGTATATTAAATCAACTGGAATATCTTGGAATAAGGCTGAAAAATATATTCAAGAATTAGCATGGAGAGATTATTGGCAACTTGTGTGGAAAAACAAACATAATCTCATCTTTTCAGACCTAAAAACACCTCAAAAAGATGTTGAAAGCTACAACATTCCAAAAGCCATAGTTGTAGGAAATACTAAAATTGATGCAATAGATGAAGCCATAAACGAAATGTATCAAAGTGGTTATATGCACAATCATATGCGTATGTACGTAGCATCAATTTGTTGCAACATAGCAAAACGTCATTGGAAAGATCCTGCAAAATGGATGTATTTCAATCTTATTGATGGAGACTTAGCAAGTAATATGTTGAGTTGGCAGTGGGTAGCCGGAAGTAACTCTGGAAAAAAATATTTAGCGAATCAAAGCAATATCAATAAATATTTTTCGAGCAATCAAACTGATACTTTTCTTGACCTTAGTTATGATGAGCTTAGTAACATCACAATGCCCCAATCATTAAAAGAAGGAATCTATTTTGAAAATAAGTCGTCCTTATCAGCATATAAATCAGATGAAATTGAGTCTAATCAAAAGACTTTGATTTATAATTATTATAATTTAGATCCAGAATGGGAAACAGATCAGTGTGTACAACGAGTGTTTCTAATAGAACCCTCCGTATTCGACAAATATCCTGTTTCTAAAAAATGTCTAAACTTTGCTTTAGCGCTTTCTAAAAACATCCCAAACTGTAAACTTTTTGTTGGAGAGTTCAAAAATTTAAAACATAAAGTTGGAAATGCAGAAATTGCCTACAAAGAACATCCTTTAAACAAAAATTATCAAGGAACAGAGGTAAGTAGAGACTGGCTTTCAAATGTTGAAGATTACCATAAATCGTTTTTTTCATTTTGGAAAAAATGTAAAAAGGAAATCGTTTGGTAAAACAAAAAATAAATATTGTTTGGTTAAAAAGAGATCTTAGAACACAGGATCACCTACCACTGTTTCATGCTGAAAAAAATGATAAAGAATATATCTGCATCTATATTTTTGATCCTGAAAAAATCAGTCATCCTGATACTTCCCTAAGGCATCAACAATTTATATATCATTCAATTTTAGATATCAACGAACAATGGAAAGACTACAACAGAAAGATATATATGATGCATGTATCAACATTAGTTGCCTTTAAGTATTTATCAAAAATATTTGATATCGAAAAGGTCTATTCTTACCAAGAAACAGGTATTCGTTTGAGTTGGGATATCGACAAATTGACAGCTGAATACTTTAAAAAAAATAACATTAAATGGAAACAATTCCAAAGAGATGGTATAATTAGAGGTCTAAAAAATCGAGTAAAATGGGATGAGAATTGGTATCAACACGTTGGTAAACCAACATTACGAAATACTTACACTCTTTTTGATGGTAAAACATTTGAAAACCCCTTTCCACTTTCTAGAAAATATGTTCAACAATTAGAAGACTATCCTAAATCCTATCAAAAAGCTGGCGAAAGATATGCTCATTCTTATTTAAGATCATTCACTAGAAGCAGGGGTAAAAATTACGCCTTCTTGATTTCAAAACCGCTAGAAAGTAGGAAATCCTGTGGTAGAATTTCTCCATACCTATCTTGGGGAAATATAAGTATTAAACAAGCTTATAAGCACATTAAATTTCATCCAAACTATTCTAAATATAAAAGAAGTTTTAATGGGATTTTAACCCGATTAAAATGGCACTGTCATTTCATACAAAAGTTTGAAATGGAATGCGATTACGAAACTAGGTGTATCAATAAGGGCTACGAGAAACTTTTATATGAAAATCGAAAAGATCTTTTAGAAGACTGGAAAAAAGGGGAAACTGGCTACCCATTGGTTGATGCCTGCATGCGATGTTTGAAAAATACAGGATGGATTAATTTTCGCATGCGTGCAATGTTGGTCTCTGTGCTTTGCCACCATTTTGATTGTAGCTGGAAAAAAGGGGTATATCACCTTGCTCAAATGTTTCTAGATTACGAACCAGGGATTCATTATCCACAGTTCCAAATGCAAGCAGGAACAACAGGGATCAATACTGTACGAATTTACAATCCTGTAAAACAATCCAAAGATCATGATCCTGAAGGAAATTTTATCAGACAATGGGTGAGAGAACTGAAAGATGTACCCAACAACTTTATTCACGAGCCTTGGAAAATGACAACCATTGATAAACAGTTCTTAAATTTAAAAATAGATTATCCACATCCAAAAATTGATTTGATGCAAGCTGGGAAAAAAGCTCGACAAAAATTATGGGGAAACCGTAAAAGCGCCCTTGTTAAAAAAGAAAATAAACGCATTGTTAAAAAACATACGAAAAATCATGCTATACTCTAAAAATGATATTCAAGATCTAGATCGTAAATACCGACTAAACCTCATTAACTCAATTACTGGAATAAAACCCGCTAACTTAGTGGCTACACGTTCTAAACACAATCAAGACAATGTCGCTATTTTTTCATCTTTAGTTCATTTAGGCTCAAATCCCGCCCATTTGGGTTTTGTTATGCGCCCTCAAGTGGATAACTTAAAAGACACCTACTCCAATATCATAGAAACAGGCTACTACACCATTAACCAAATTTCTGAAAACTTTATAAAAAAAGCACACTACACCTCTGCTAAACTGCCCAAAGAACAATCAGAGTTTGATGTGATGAAGCTAGAACGTGAATTCAAAAAAGAGTTTTGTGCTCCATTTGTAGCTTGTTCGTTCTTGAAAATAGGGATGAAACTTATCGAGGCTATTCCCCTACCCAATAAATGTATTTTTATTGTTGGAGAAATTCAATTAGCGGAAGTTCCTGATAAATCGGTAAACGAAAAGGGACAAATTGATTTATCACAGTTCAATGCTGTAGGAATAGGCGGTCTTAATTCATATTATCGCTTAGAAAAAATAGTAGATTACCCATATGTACGCACTCATCAAATACCAGATTTTGATGAATAAAAGTCACCTACCTTCAAAAATATGTCCAGTTTGCCAACGACCATTTAATTGGAGGAAAAAATGGAAACTAAATTGGAATAATGTAAAATATTGCAGTGAGCGTTGCCGAAGAAATAAAAAGTAAAATGAAAACAGTTAATATTATTTTCCCCCATCAACTTTTTCCACAGAGTATACTGCTTGAAAACGAACACGATATTTACTTAATTGAAGAGTTTTTATTCTTCAAGCAATATCCATTTCACAAACAAAAGATTGCTTTTCACAGATCAAGCATGAAATGTTATCAAAACTATTTACTAAAAAAAGGGAAAAAAATTCATTATATAGATAGTAATAATCCCCTTTCTGACATTAGAAATTTTAAAACCGAGATTGAAGATAAGAAAATAGACAAAATTAAACTCATTGATCCAACAGATAATTGGCTATTAAAAAGAATACAAAATGTCACAAAAGAAATCAAACTATCAATTTATGAAAATACCCATTTCATAAATAATGGTAAAGAACTAGAAAAATTTTTTAGAGCTGAAAAAAAATCTTTTTTTCAAACAACTTTTTACAAACAACAGCGTAAAAAGTTAGATTTATTAATCGATAATGAAGGCTGTCCAGTCGGAGGAAAATGGACCTACGATGCTGAGAATCGTAAAAAATATCCCAAAGGTAAAATACCTCCAATAATACAACATCCAACATCGTGTTCTTTTTGGAAAGAAGCTGTTTCCTATACTCAAAAACACTTCTCTCAAAATTTTGGAGAACTTGATGAAATAAAGCGCTACCCTATAAATTTTGAAGAATCAAAAACTTATTTTGACAATTTTTTAAACCAAAGATTTTCAGAATTTGGTGTTTATGAAGACGCTATTCTTAAGGATTCATCAACGCTTCATCATAGTTTATTATCTCCTTTAATGAATGTGGGTCTTTTAAACCCACTAAAGGTTGTAGAGAAAGCAGTTATTTTTGCTGATAAAAACAACATTCCAATCAATTCAACAGAGGGCTTTGTTCGTCAAATTATTGGGTGGAGAGAATTTATACGCGGAATGTACCAATGCAAAGGATCCTACTCCAGAACAAAAAATTTTTGGGGATTCAAACGAAAAATACCCCTAAGTTTTTATGACGGTACAACGGGAATAGAACCTATTGATAACACTATAAAAACAGTTCTTAAAACAGGTTACTGCCATCATATTGAACGACTCATGATTCTGGGAAATTTTATGCTATTGTGTGAGTTTAATCCAGATGATGTTTTCAAATGGTTTATGGAACTATTTATTGATGCATACGACTGGGTCATGGTTCCTAATGTTTATGGCATGAGCCTATTTGCAGATGGAGGCACTCTTGCTACAAAACCCTACATTGGTGGATCTAATTACATAAAGAAAATGAGTAACTACAAATCTGGTGAATGGTGTGAAATATGGGACGGATTATTTTGGAGATTTATAAGTAAAAATGAGTCAGTTTTTAAAAAGAACCCAAGAACAAATATGATGGTTAGTACCTTCAAAAAAATGGAAGAGAATAAAAAAACAAAACATATAAAAATAGCAGAATCGTTCTTAAATCAACTCTAGTTATCGGACTAAAATATTATCAGCTCTTTGTAATATCTTTTTTATTTTCCCACTTTTGCTTTGCATATTGCTGCATATCTATTACCTGATCACTTTCGTCTATTATTTCTAGTCCGATCAAAGTTTCAATCACATCTTCCATTGTAACAATCCCAGACAATCCTCCATACTCATCTACAACTACACAAATATGCTCTTTTGTTTCAAGCAACTTGTTAAATAATGCAAAAACATTAATACTATTCGGTACAGTTAGAATATCTCTACGTAATGTTTTTAACGAAGAATTTAAATTCTTGTGAGAAGATTTATATTCAATAAAATCTTGAAGCAGGAAATAACCTGTAATATTTTCAATTTGATTGGAGAATAACGGAATTCTAGAGAATCTAAATTTATTTTTTTCTTCACTAAATTCTTTTAATGAAGTATCCTCATTTAATGAATACACCACAACTCTAGGTGTTAATATTTCAGAGACCTTAATTTTCTTTAGCCCAATAATATTTTGAATAATTTTATTTTCTTGCTTTGAGAAAACACCTTCATTGTATGCTAAATCTGCTAGTGCTGACAATTGCTCTCTGGTTACCTTATTGTGTTTTGGTTTTGCAAATAATCTTGTGACTTTCATTGAAATTATTACTAGAGGATAAGTAATAATTAGCATGATTTTTAATGAATAAAATGTGAATTTAGCTAACCCTCTACAATATGTTGCTCCTATTGTTTTAGGGATTATTTCAGAGAAAAATAAAATTAAAATGGTTAGAATAACCGAAGTAATTGCTAGTATATTTTCAGATGGATATAAGTTGGTCACTTCAGCTCCAACACCCGCTGCACCAATTGTATGAGCAATAGTATTTAAAGTTAGAATTGCAGATAACGGTTTATCAATATTTTCTTTAAAAAATAAAAATGATTTTGCCCAAGAAAATTGGTTTTTAATTGAAGCTAGATAAGATTTTGGTAGAGTTAATAATACTGCTTCTACTAAAGAACAAATAAAAGAAATGAATAATGCTAAAAAAAGATAGAAAAATAGTGGTGTCATTAAATTTAATAAGATTTCTTCACTACTAGTTACAATTAATTTTGTTTCCCTCTATATCCCAACATCTTAAAGTGAAATTTTCTTCATAGGTGCCATCATATTTCTTATGTAGTTTTATCTGTCCGTTTTCATAAAATTCTTTTTCGTAATCTCTTGGTCCCCCCATCATATCATACACAACTTCTACTTTTTTTAAATTTCCGTTTTCATAAAAAGTTCTACTTGTTTCACCATCTATCTCAGCAATAAGAATCCCTTCTTCGTTCCATGATTCTTTATACCACCATTCTGAACAACATGCACCTATAGTAAACTCTTTTAACTTTCCATTTTCCCAGTAATTACTCCATTGATTAGCACAGCCGTCTTCATATCTTGTATCTGAGACATATACTCCTTTGATTAATTCCACTCCAACCCCAGTGAATGGGACACCATTATATATTACGTTACATGGATCTTCATCAATGAGTTTTTCAATTAACACTCCAATGTATGTACCATCTTTAAAAACGCCCCCATCTATAACCTCTATGTTTCTTGAATTTTGCGAATTACATGAAAATAACAAAGCAGATATAGCTATCAAAATTAAATTTTTCATTTTACAAAAATAAAAAACAGAATCATTTAAAGGTCTTTTTTTGAGTAAGTTTGGATTATGAAAAATATAAGTCTTCTATTTATTATTTGCTTTCTGTTTTTTGTTTTTGGACAGATTGCTTGGTCGCTTTGTATGTTTTTTGAATCTCCATTATTTGGAAACAGTTACTTAGAAGAATGGTTTGTTGGATCTCTATATACAATATGTGCAATTTTTGGATTATTAGGAAGCTACATATGGTATAAAAAATCTTAAAATCATTAAAACTAATTTTCACGGGTAGTTGTAGTTAACATAATTTGTTTTACTTTATTTCCGGATTTATTTTTAAATGTGTTGACAATTCTTATCTCATCGTTCGAGGGATAGTCAACAATCCATTTACTAATTGATTCTACTCCATATTCACAAACCTTATTATTTTTTATAATCACGTAGGTTTTACAATCGTGAAAAGTCAATTTGCAATCTAAGGGATAACGTAAAATATTTTCTAAACTTTCTTGAAATCTTAAGTTATATGAAGTATTCTTTTCTAGATCTATACAACCTCCATTACAGTTTTTTAAATGATATTGGAAACAACTTTTAGATGATTTATCTAACCCGTTAATTTTTTCGCATAAATTATGCTTTTGTGTTAAGTTTAAGATAAATCTTTGTGCACTCCTTTTGGAGGTAAAGTCAATCAATGAATCTTCATCACAAGTTTCACTAATTTTATAAAAATGGAAACCGTTTTGATCTTTTGAAGTTAATAATGAAATGTAGGTTTTAGATTTTCTTAGCCGTCTATTAAACACAGGACGATTTTTTTTGATCTCTTGAGATTCAAATAATAAAGACTCTAGTTCTGTGTGTAATTTTTTGACTTTCAGTTTAGAAAAAGTATCTATAAGTCGTTTTCTTCCTTTTGAAAGATGTTGGATTATTCTTTTTTTAACGTCTATACTTTTACCTATGTATAATATGTTATCTTTTCTATCTAAAAAATAGTAAACTCCTAATATATTTTCAGGAATATTTTTTTTAAAAACATCTGAACGACTTAGTGTAAAAATCATATTATTTTGAGAGAATTAACACCATTTCTTATTTTTTAAAAATGAAATGATTCATGCTTGAATTTTTCATATTTAATTATTTTTTACATTAATTTTAGAAATCCATACTTCAAATATTTCTTCTTTAGCTTGAAGCTTATATGTGCTTGCAAATGCATCCACAATTTCACAAGTAGCGTTTTGTTCACTCAAATTCTTGTAACATAACTCCCTTGTATCATTTTCACTGTCGTTCATAATAACAATAACATTTTTAGCACCTGTATATTTAACCCAATGATAATTATCATTATTTGCACCAATATAAAAGTATTGTAAATCGTCAAAATTTAAATCTTCGCAATACAATACCATCTCACTTCGGCCAAAAACTTCTTTGGTCGTAACATCAATATATTCAGTTATTTGAGAAAAGACACTTGAATTCAATAAAATTGAATTCAAAAGCAAAAAAACATACTTTTTCATAACAAAAGAATTAATTATTATTAAAAAGTAGATGTTTTTACATACGAAGACAATTTTTATTATTGTACGTATTATAACAACTAAAGTTTCACAAAAAAGAGCGCCAATTTGGAACTCTTTTTATATTATGTAATTTGATTTTTTTGAAACTTATGGCCATGAAATTGATGACAATACATTTCCGGAATTATCATAAGTTATAAAATTCCCGGAGGTTAAAGTCCAAACAGCAGAATATCTTAACAAATTATTTAAATAGTAATTATAAGTAGTAACAAGTAAGTTAGAGTACATTTCAAATGAAATAGTATCAACTCCATTACTATACATCATGTCATATTGATAACTGGAAGGGCCAGATAAACTCCAACTAACTTCCATAGTATAATTATTACTTATTGTTCCTGAAATTGCTGAAGTATTCACATCATACAACCAATATCCTGCATTTCCAGAAATGGATTGCCATCCAGAAATAGTATAATATAAAATACCATTCATGAAAACCTCATATTCAAACTGATATTGAGAACTAGTTTGATTGTAAGAGTAAATAATTTGATAATTACCAGAGCCCCAAGTATAGGTTGTCCAAGTTGAAGAATTAATTCTTGAGTTATTAGTTGTGGATTCTTGAACATTATCTGGAATATTCATTAATGAAGCAGGAAAATTTAAGTAACCGCTCATCTGATTCAAATAACTATTTGCAGTTGAGTCATTCTGTTCTAAATTACTAGATGTATTTGAAAAATCAAATTGTTCAATATCGGGACTAAAAAATTCATTATTAGTAGGAATAATAACTTCATTTTTTTGACAAGAATAAATAAACAAAGTGACTAGTATAAGGATTAACTTTTCTTTCATCATTTTAAATTTAATATCACAAAGTTACACAAATAGCATATTTAATTTAAGAAATACATATTTAAAGCTCATTTTGAGCAAATAAGTAATTAGTAATAAATTTTAGGAAGATGAATTTGACCATGAGAATAAAGTATAGCTTTGCCCCCAATTATAACTCGGTCATTTTGGTTTTGACATTTAATATGCCCACCTCTTTTAGAAAGCTGAACAGCATTCATTGTATCTTTTTTAAGCTTTGACGACCAATAGGGTATTAAGGTGCAATGTGCTGATCCTGTTACAGGGTCTTCTAAAATACTAGCTTGTGGGGTGAAGAATCTTGAAACAAAATCAGTCAAATCACCAATAGAAGACACAATCACACCACCATAACCTAAGTTAATTTTATCAAAATAATTTCTATCTATTGATATATTTTCAATATCTAATTGACTATCGTAAATTAAGAGATAATCTCTAGACTTATAAATCTCTATCGGTTTTATGTTTAATGATAATTTAATTTCTTCAGGTAAAGATGATGGTACAGCTTCTCTAGATGGGAAATCCATAAAATACATATCGTTAGTAATTTTCACCTTTAGATTACCACTTTTAGTCTTAAAAAAAATAACATCAAAATTGTAACTAAGACAGGTTTTCAATACGTGTGCAGTTGCTAAAGTTGCGTGTCCACACAAATCTATTTCTATTTCAGGAGTAAACCATCTTAAATGAAATTCATTATTACTTTTAACGAAAAAAGCAGTCTCAGAGACAGCATTTTCTTGAGCAATTTTTAACAGTAATTCATCTTCCAACCATTCTGTGAGAGGTACGACACAAGCAGGATTTCCTTTAAATATCTCGTTTGTGAATGAATCAACTTTATAATATTTCAGTTTCATAAGCGGTTTCTAATAATTATTTAAAAAAATCATTCATTAAAATTTTAATTGAAAATGCTCTAAACTTAATTTACAACTATTAATTTAAAATAAAATTACTATCATTTATTTATAATATTAAAAATCTATGTGAATATTTATATATTAGATTTTTTGTTTAACTAAAATTTTAAAAATGAGTGAGAATAAAGTAATGTCAGTTGGTGAATGGATGGTAACTATGTTAGTTACTGCAATTCCCATAATTGGTTTTATTATGTTATTTGTTTGGGCATTTGGTGATGGATCAAATCCAAATAAGAAAAGTTGGGCAAGAGCATCTTTAGTGTTTTTTGCAATTGGAATAGTTTTATATTTTGTTTTAATAGTAGGGTTTATAGGCTTGGGGGCATTTGCATATTAATTTATTTAACCCTTTAATTAAAATTTAATCCTAATTTTAAGAAAATAGACTCACTGATCATTGGGTCTATTTTTGTTTACAAAAAACTTTAAATACTCTAAATAAAATTTTATTAGGTAATCATGTGAAAGAAAATTAAAATAAGTACTTAAATCATAAATGTTGCAGTGCTAATTGATTTCAAGATAGATTTAGGAAATTATAATGAACTTTAAAATTGAGATTAATAGCTTGAACGCGTAAGTTAAAATCACTTTGACAACAATATCTTCTAGAATTAAAGTATATTTACACTCTTATTATAAAGATTTATGCGATTTAAATTACTGTTTACATTATTCACATTTATATTTTTCAATTCATGGTCTCAAGTTGTTATTAATGAATATACAGCTGCCAACTATAATAACTTCCAAGACAATTACAATGAATATGAAGATTGGGTAGAATTTTATAACCCTACTGGGGCCAACATAGATCTAAGTGGATATTACCTTAGTGATAAAGATGATAATTTAACAAAATGGCAATTCCCAGGCTCTTTTATCGTACCAGCCAATGGTCACTCGATTGTATTCTTTTCTGGAAGAGATGAATTAGCAGGAGAAGCCCATACAAGCTACAAGCTTCACCAAACAAAAGGAAATGAGTGGATAATTTTAACTAACCCAAATGGAGTTACAGTCGAAGATTCAGTTTGGGTTAAAAGATGTCAAGCGAATCATTCTAGAGGCAGAGAAATAAATGGTTCCGTTAACTGGGGTGTATTTGATACCCCAACACCAAATGCTAACAATATAAATTCATTTTTAGGTTATGCTGAAAAACCTGTTTTTTCATTAGATGGAGGTTATTTCACTGGTAGCGTAAATATAGACATAAACTCAGCAAGTGCAACAAACACTATATATTATACTGATAATGGAGATTTTCCTACAAATGCCTCAAATTTATATACCAATCAATTAACATTTAATAATACTACTATATTGAAGGCAAGATCGTATAGTAGTAATCCACTAATTCTTCCTGGATTTATTGAATTTCATACTTACTTTATAAATGACAATCACACCCTACCTATTATCTCCATTTCTGGAAGTGATGTAGATAATCTACTAGGTGGTAATCAATGGATAGAACCTTTTGGAACTTTTGAAATTTTTGATCCTAACGGCCAATTAATAGATAAAAATAGAGGGCAATATAATAAGCATGGTAACGATTCGTGGGCTTATGCTCAAAGAGGATTTGATTATATTGTAAGAGATCAACTTGGCTATGGACATGAAGTTGAAGGTGAAATTTTTAGAGATAAAAATAGAGATGGTTTTCAAAGGTTAATAGTTAAAGCAGCATCAAACGATAATTATCCTTTCTCATATGGTGGCTCTGGAGCTCATGTTCGAGATCCATACTGCAATTCTTTATCACAAGTTGCAGATTTAAGAGTCGATGAAAGAACCCATGAACCATGTATTCTATACATGAATGGTGAATACTGGGGCGTTTATGACTATAGAGAAAAAGTAGATGACATAGATTTTACTGATCATTATTATGATCAAGATGATGGTGAAGTTGATTTTATTAAAACCTGGGGCGGAACATGGATTGAATATGGTACAGATACTGGTTGGGTTAATATTCGAAACTTCATCCTTAATAACGACATGAGTATTCAAGCAAATTACGATCATGCGAAAAAATACTTGAATGTTGGAAGTTTAATTGATTATTATTTACTTAATGTTTACACTGTAAATGCGGATTGGTTAAATTGGAATACTGCATGGTGGAGAGGAAGAAATATTGACGGAGATAAGAAAAAATGGCGATACGCACTTTGGGATTTTGACAATACATTTGATCATGGTGCAAATTATACCGGAATACCAAATACTGACCCTGATGCTGACCCATGTGATCCTGAGGGAATGGGGAATGTAGGAGGACAAGGACATGTACCCATTTTAAATGCATTGTTTGACTCTGAAGAATTTACTGCCGATTATATAAATAGATGGGCCGACCTAGGTAACACTTACTTTTCCTGTGATTTCATGATCAGTCATCTAGATTCGTTGATCGCTATGATTGAGCCTGAAATGCCTCGCCAAATTAATACTTGGGGCGGAACTTATGCTGATTGGCAAAACAATGTGGATGACTTAAGAGATTTTATTCTTGATCGCTGTACAGAAATAAATGCAGGAATTGTTGATTGTTATGATGTAACAGGACCATATACTGTCACCATTATAATAGATGGAATTGGAGAAGTACAATTCAGTGATATTGATATTAATGAAATAAATTCCGGATGGTCAGGATTATATTTTGGAGACATAGAAATACCGATTGAAGTCACTAGTGGTAATTTCTCATATTGGGAGATTGTTTCAAATACAACCTACAACTATGACCCATTTAGTCAAAACCTAGATATTAATCTTAATTCTGACATAACAATTATTGCATATTTTGATGCAAATACTATAACATACATGGTTGACCCTATCGGTCAAGCAAATATTTCAGAAAATGGAAATATTATAAATGGATTTCCTTACGATGTTTCGTATGCAAATAATTCGGTGGTTAATTTATCGGCATTGCCATCTATTGGCTGGCAAGTAGATTATTGGAGCTCAAACAATCATACTTTTACTCCTAACCCATCATCTAGTAATGTTAGTTTTACAGTTAATTCATCAGATACCGTTTGGCTTCATGTAGAGCCTATTATTCTTAGTGTAACAATAGAAAACACACCTGAAAACAGTGATGGAGAAGTTTATATTGACGGAAACATTATCAACAACTTTCCACATGTAGCCTCGTACAACTATGGATCCACTGTGACTATATCTGCTAACTCAACTCCATATTGGGATTTTAATTATTGGACTTCAAATTATTTTGTTCCTAACGGAACCGTTAGTACAGATTACTCTTTTAACTTAACTAATCACGATACTATTATTGCTCACTTCAACGAACTTATATATCATAATATCGAGCTAAGAAGTAAGCCGGATGGTGCAGGCATCTTGTCAATAGACGGAAATGTACCTCCATATTTACCAGAAACATATTCATTCTTGGAAAATACGGTGGTACCTATTTCAGCTATGGCTAAGAATGGATATCGATTTGTCGAATGGACTTCAAACAATATTGAAATTCAACCAAATGCGCAACAAAACGGAGCATTTATTATTGTTTCTGAAAACGACATAATTATCGCTCACTTTGAAGAAATTTTTGAAGTATTCGTTCCTAATTCCTTCACACCAAATAATGGTGATTATGACAATAATATTTTCCAAGTTATGGTATTCACGGAAAACGAATATCTATTCAATATCAAGATTTTTAATCGATGGGGACAGTTAGTTAACGAAAGTTCTAATGCCCTTAACGCATGGGATGGAACAAATGCTAAAACAGGAGCACAGGTTCCTGATGGAACTTATACATATATATTAAATGTAAGAATTCCTAGCACAGATAAAAATTACGAGAAATCAGGAACCATTACAATCATTAGATAATTCTTTTGATTAAAAACACTAAGGCGGAAGTTAGACTATCTTCCGCCTTTTTTTATTTTTTTCTCTAATGAACACTCTGAAATATTTTTTAAAATATATTTACTATTATTTTACTGCTGTAGACAAACATGGAATTCACTCCCCTTTTGTTTTTCAACTCTATACCACGGTTATCCAAACAAAGAAGTTTTGTTACAATAGAAGAAAAAAAAATAACGAACTGATTTCTCGTTTATTTACTCATTTTGAGCCAAAAATAGTTGTTGAAATTGGAAGTCACAGATTATCCAAAAAATCAATGACATATCATCAAGATTTTAAAAATTTAAAAAAAAGTTTATCCGATTTTATTTTTATCCATAAATCAACTAAAGAAAATTTAAATAATGCTTTAAAATATATGCATAACGACAGTGTTTTGGTGATAAATGACATACATCAAAGTAAAGAGCAATGGCAATTCCTACAAAATCATTCAAAAGTTAATTTGAGTATCAATCTATTTGAAATAGGTCTAATCTTCTTTAGAGAACAACAAGAAGAACAACACTTTACAATTCGATTTTAATTAGATTTGTGAAATGAAAACCATAATCGAGGTCGAAAATTTGGCGAGACACTTTAGGGTTGGAAGTGAGTTGATTAAAGCTCTCAAGCAAATTGATTTAAGAATACAACAAAATGAGTTTGTTGCTTTAATGGGTCAGTCAGGATCTGGAAAATCTACTTTAATGAATATTCTGGGATGCTTAGACACTCCAACCGATGGAATATATATTTTAAATAATCACAAAGTTAGTGAGTTAATAGATAATGATTTAGCTGAAATTAGAAATAAAGAAATCGGCTTTATCTTTCAAACATTTAATCTCTTACCACGTTCTACTGCTTTAGAAAATGTAATGCTTCCATTAGTTTATGCAGGAATCTCAAAAGAAGAAAGAGAGAAAAGAGCTTTGATAGCACTTGATAAAGTGGGCTTAGCTGACAGAGTTAATCACCGACCGAACGAACTTTCTGGAGGACAAAGGCAAAGAGTTGCGATTGCTAGGGCGTTAGTAAATAATCCATCAATTATTTTAGCTGACGAACCAACAGGAAACCTTGACTCAGCCACTTCTATTGAAATTATGGCTTTATTTCAAGAGATACATAAAAACGGAAACACAGTTATTATTGTCACTCACGAAGAAGACATCGCGCAATATACACACCGTATTATTCGACTAAAAGATGGAGAAGTAGAAAGTGACGCACATAATCAGAATCTAACACAATGAAAATCTACACTAAAAAAGGAGATAGCGGAACCACTCAACTGATCGGTGGGACACGTGTATTAAAAAGCCACCAAGCAGTTGAAGCTTATGGAACCATCGATGAGTTAAACTCATACATTGGACTTGTCAGAGATCAAGAATTTTGTATAAAAAGAAAAGAAATACTTGTTGAAATTCAAGATCGACTATTCACGATAGGAGCTCTTTTAGCATCCGACCCAGATAAAAAAGGAATGCAACTACCAACAATTCAAGCAAAAGATGTTGAAAAATTAGAGCATGAAATTGATCTAATGAACAAAACACTTCCTGAAATGAGGTCTTTTATCCTCCCTGGAGGTCATACGACTGTTTCGTTTTGCCACATTGCTAGATGTGTTTGCCGAAGAGGAGAACGACTCACCATCGACTTATCAGATGATACATTACAAAAAAAACTTATTCTAAAATACCTCAACAGATTGTCGGATTACTTATTCACTTTAAGTCGTTATCTTTCAAATGAGCTAGAAGCAGAAGAAATTCCTTGGAAACCAAAATCATAAATACTTGCCTGCTTCATTAAAAAAATTATTTTTGCAGAAATTTTAAAGATATGTATTGGACATTAGAATTAGCTTCAAAATTAGAAGATGCACCTTGGCCAGCTAACAAAGATGAGTTGATTGATTTTGCAATTCGCTCTGGAGCTCCTATGGAAGTTGTAGAAAATTTGCAAGAATTAGAGGATGATGGAGAAATGTACGATTCAATCGAAGATATCTGGCCAGACTATCCAGATAAAGAAGACTTTTTCTTCAATGAAGATGAATATTAACAACCAAAGCCGTTTTAGCGGCTTTTTTTATGTCTTAAACAACACTATTTTCATCGAAAAAACTAACTTTGTTACTTATCAAAAAATAGACTAATTTCTGCGATGGGATTATTTGATTTTGCATCCAAGCTATTTGGAAATAAATACGATAAAGATTTAAAAGAGATAAGCCCGGTAATTGATAAAATCAAGGCCGCTTATCCAAGAATTCAATCATTGAGTAATGATGAATTACGTCAAAAAACTTCAGAATTCAAACAGAAAATTCAGGACGCAATATCTGCGCAGAATCAAACTATTTTAAGCTTAAAAGAAAAAGCGGATAATACAAAATTAGCACTACATGAAAAAGAATCAATTTATATAGAAATTGATAAAATAGAAAAAGAGATGATTTCAGACATAGATTCTGAACTCAATGATATTTTACCTGAAGCATTCTCTGTCATTAAAGAAACAGCTAGTCGTTTTTCAAAAGGAAATGTTGAAGTCACCGCAAATGATTTTGATAGAGATTTATCAGTTATCTACGACAACATTGTCATTAATGGAGACAAAGCAATTTATAAAAATAAATGGATTGCTGCAGGAACAGAAGTTGAGTGGAACATGATCCATTATGATGTTCAGCTCATTGGTGGTTACGTTTTACACAGTGGAAAAATTGCAGAAATGCAAACCGGTGAAGGAAAGACATTGTCAGCTACCCTTCCAGTTTATCTAAATGCACTTTCTGGAAATGGTGTACATCTTGTTACAGTAAATGATTATCTAGCAAAAAGAGACTCGGAATGGATGGGACCACTTTTCCAATTTCACGGGTTGACTGTAGACTGCATCGATAAACATCAACCTAATTCTGAAGAAAGAAGACTAGCCTATCTAGCAGATATCACATACGGAACAAATAACGAATTTGGATTCGATTATTTACGTGATAATATGGCACGAAGACCTCAAGATTTAGTGCAGCGCCCTCACAACTACGCTATAGTTGATGAGGTTGATTCAGTTTTAATTGACGATGCGAGAACACCACTGATTATTTCTGGACCTACACCTACTGGAGATAAGCATGAATTTAACGAACTGAAACATAAAATTGCCACATTAGTAAATGCACAAAAAAAATACATCACAACAGTTTTATCTGATGCAAAAAGATTGATTAATGATGGTGATGATAAAAAAGGTGGATTCAATCTTTTAAGAGCCTTTCGAGGATTGCCAAAAAATAAAGCGCTGATTAAATTCTTGAGTGAAGACGGTGTTAAAACTCTTTTACAGAAAACAGAAAACTTTTACATGCAAGATCAAGGCAAAGAAATGCCTAAAGTGGATGAAGAATTATTTTTTGTTATTGACGAACAACACAACTCTATCGAACTTACCGATAAAGGGATTGATTTGATTACATCAAATATGGAAGATAATCAATTCTTCATTATGCCTGATGTTGGAGCAACTATTGCTGAATTAGAAAAATCTGATGCTACAGATAATGAAAAAATAAAAATCAAAGAATCATTGATGCGTGATTACTCAATCAAAAGTGAACGCATCCACACAGTAAACCAACTACTAAAAGCATTCACTCTATTTGAAAAAGATGTGGAGTATGTGGTCATGGATAACAAAGTTAAAATTGTAGATGAACAGACAGGTCGTATAATGGAAGGTCGTAGATATTCTGATGGACTGCATCAGGCGATTGAAGCCAAAGAAAATGTGAAAATTGAAGCTGCTACACAAACTTTTGCAACCATCACATTACAGAACTATTTCCGTATGTATAACAAGCTTTCTGGAATGACGGGAACAGCTGAGACAGAAGCAGGAGAATTCTGGGATATCTACGAATTAGATGTAGTAGTAATACCTACTAATCGTCCAATTTTAAGAGATGACCGTGAAGATTTGGTTTATAAGACTGCTAGAGAAAAATACAATGCAGTAATTGAAGAAATAGCAAAATTAACACAAGATGGAAGACCTGTTTTAGTAGGTACTACCTCAGTAGAGATTTCCGAATTACTTAGCCGTTTATTAAAAATACGTAACATAAAGCATAATGTTTTGAACGCTAAACTACACCAGAAAGAAGCAGATATTGTAGCTGAAGCAGGTAAAGCAGCTAATGTTACTATTGCAACAAATATGGCGGGACGTGGTACAGATATTAAGCTATCTGATGAAGTAAAAGCTGCAGGTGGATTAGCTATAGTCGGGACAGAACGACACGACTCAAGACGTGTTGACCGACAACTTAGAGGTCGTGCTGGTCGTCAAGGAGATCCAGGCTCATCACAGTTTTTCATGTCTTTAGAAGACAATCTTATGCGTTTATTCGGATCTGACAGAATTGCTAAAATGATGGATAGAATGGGATTAGAGGAAGGAGAGGTTATTCAACACTCGATGATCACCAAATCCATTGAGCGTGCACAAAAAAAAGTAGAAGAAAATAACTTTGGTGTACGTAAGCGATTATTAGAATACGATGATGTAATGAATGCTCAACGAGAAGTCATTTACAAAAAGCGTAAACATGCTTTATTTGGGGAACGACTATCTTTAGATATCGACAACATGATCTACGACACTTGTCAAAGTATTGTGGAAGAATATCAAGACATACAAGATTTTGATAGTTTTAAGCTAGAACTCATTCGATTTTTCAGTATAGATAGTCCTGTTGATGAAGAAGCTTTTAAGCAAACCAACTCAGAAAATTTAACAGAACAGGTTTACGTGAATGCCATTGCCCAGTACAAAATAAAGTCAGAAATGATTTCACAGTATACCTACCCAGTCATTAAGGATGTGTATGAAAATCAATCTGCTCATTACGAAAACATTGTTATTCCGTTCACTGATGGAATGAAGACACTTCAAGTTGTAGCTAATCTGAAAGAATCTTTTGAATCGGAAGGAAATAATATTCCGCTAGCAATTGAAAAAGGAGTTTCGTTAGCTATTATTGACGATGCATGGAAAGAAAACTTGAGGGAGCTTGACGACTTGAAACAGTCGGTTCAAAATGCTACTTACGAGCAGAAAGATCCATTACTGATTTATAAGTTTGAATCGTTCAATCTTTTCAAGCAAATGATAGATAAAGTAAATAAAGACATTGTTTCTTTCTTGCTGAAGGCAAATTTACCTTCTCAAGATCCCTCTCAAGTAAAAAGAGAGCAATATCAGAAAGAAAATCTTCAAACCAGTAGGGTAGGAATAGAATCTAACAGACCATCTAAACAATCGTCACAACATCAATCTTCTCAAAAAATAAAACCTGTAATTGTTGAAAAAGAAACCGGCAGAAATGAAAAGGTTACTATCACTAATGGCTCTGAAACAAAAGAAATAAAGTGGAAAAAGGCAAAACCACTCATAGATAGTGGTCAATGGAGAAGAGTCTAAAAGTTTTATTTTATTAATTTATTTTTAAAATTATCTTCTATCTGACTTATTAAAATGTGAATTACTTTGATATGCATTTCTTGAATTCGATCAGAAAATCCTTGATAAGGAATTCTTACTTCTATATTTGTAAACTTTGCTAAATCTCCTCCAGAATTTCCTGTAAGAGCTACTACTTTCAATCCTTGATTTCTTGCAACTTTAGCCGCTTGTATAATATTTTCAGAATTACCACTTGTGCTAATGGCAAACAACACATCTCCTTCTTTGCCTATTGCCTCAATATATCTTGAGTATATTGTCTCAAAACCGTAATCATTAGCAGTACATGTGATATGAGAGGGATCGGCTATAGCAATAGCAGGGAGTGCCTGTCTTTTTTCTCGAAAAAAACCTGTCATTTCTTCGGCAAAATGCATGGCGTCACACGTTGAACCACCATTACCACAACTTAAAATCTTCCCTCCTAATCGAATGGACTCAAACATCAAAGAAGCTGCATCATCGATCGAAGATATAAAATCATCATTCTGCAAACAATTTTGCAGTAAGCGCTGTGCTTCTTCCAAGTGTTTACGAACATCCATTATTTATCAAATGCATTTAAGCCATCTTGTAGCCAATTCTTAAATAAATCTACCTTGCCATAATCTTGATAGTTCGCAGCAACGCCTAATTGATTTTCATCATGATCTATCACTACATAAAACGGCTGAGAGTTAGTTTTGTAACGCTCGGCCTGTAACACCATCCATTGATCACCAACAGTTCTAACTTTCTTTTTCTTACCAGCAATAGTGGTTTCGTATTGTTGCTCTTTTGGAAGTTTCGTGCGCTCATCAACATATAAAGAAATTAAGACCACATCTTCAGTTAGCATTCTTTTTACCTCATTATCAGACCATACTTGCTCTTCCATCTTTCTACAGTTTACACATGCCCAACCAGTAAAATCTAACATTACTGGCTTTCCAATTTTTTTTGCATATTCTAAACCAGCATCATAATCATGGAAAACCATGATTCCTTGTGGGCCCAAATGTTGTCCATCTTCTTCATGATATTCAGCAGTGACTGAACCTCCTCCTAAAGTATATCCTACTCCATGTGGAGATTCGCTATAATGCATTGGCGGAGGAAATGCATTAATGATTTTTAAAGGAGCACCCCATAAACCAGGAATCATGTAAATAGTAAACATACCTGTAATAACAGCCATGAATAATCTACCTACAGAAACATATTGCAGATCGGAATCGTGAGCTAATTTGATAAAACCCAATAAATACATGGTTAGCAAAGCAAAAATGACAATCCAAATAGCTATAAACAACTCCCTTTCTAAAAGATGAGTTTGCATAACTAGGTCTGCATTAGACAAGAATTTAAATGCTAAAGCCAACTCTAGAAAACCAAGAACTACTTTTACAGAGTTTAACCAACCTCCTGATTTAGGCATTGAATTTAACCAACCAGGAAAGGCAGCAAACAATGCAAAAGGTAAAGCAATGGCTAATGAGAAACCTAAC